>Ga0099364_10000013_pt1 | contig 254646 bp, 240 predicted proteins | sample TergutTh196P3_FD_73070 | JGI IMG/M metagenome (GOLD analysis project Ga0099364, IMG submission 73070) | Microcerotermes parvus P3 segment gut microbial communities from Pointe-Noire, Republic of the Congo - Th196 P3 | ecosystem: Host-associated > Arthropoda: Insects > Digestive system > Gut ... | reverse complement strand
TGTGTGTGATGTCTTGGGTGATTAGGTTTTGTGTGCCGCAGTATTTGCAAAAGATTTTTTGCATGTTTTCTTCGGCTTCTAAATTGTGGCCGCAGCTACTGCATTTTAGCGTTTGTACTTTCATGGGAGTTGCCGTCCTTTTTTTTGTGTTAAAAAAAGTATACACCCCCCCCCGACGCGTCAAGTGATTTACATTGTTTTTTATATTTTATTTATTATTTTTTCTTTCTTTCCATTCCATGCGGAAGTATAGGCTTTTCTTTCCACTCCTGTTTTAATGGAGAATTTTATTTTAATGCCTTAGCCACAGAAAAATTCCCCTCTTGTAGGGGTGGCAGGCGCAAGCCTGACGGGGTGGAAAGGCGTTTTTCTTTCCACCTCGTCTGATTGGGGGGATAGGCTTTTCTTTCCACCCCGCCCCTACGGGGCACCCCTACAAGAGGGGAATTTTTTAACGGCTAATTTATTATTGCAAACTCTATTTATAAACTTACAGCCGTAATTGTGTTTTGATTACTTTTTCAAAAAGTAATGAGTTGCGGGGGGATTGTTAAGGGGGACACAACCGCAAAGTCCCCCTAACCGCCCTTTTTTGTTACTTTTTTGGGGCGTTCCAAAAAAGTAAATTTTCCATTCTCCATTAAAAAAGCCTTTTGCTGTTTGGCAAAAGGCTTTTTGTTTAAACTAATTCTATTAGGGCTTTTTCGGCGGCGTCTCCGCGGCGCGCGCCCATTTTTAGTACGCGTGTATAGCCGCCTCCGCTGCCTACCTCGCTTTTGCGTTGTGCGTAGCGCGGCGCGTACTCGTTAAAGATTTTTTCGATAAGCGGATGATAAATATGCTCGGTGCGTCCGCGAAACGCCGCTTTGGTTTCGCCTTTTGCGCGCGCTTCTTGTTGGTCGTAGACTACCGCCATAATTCTGCGCCTTGCCGCAAGCTTTTGCGGGCCGTCGTTGATTACCTCCACCTTAACCTCTTTTTCGGTGGTTTTGCCTTTAACGGTTTGCTTTTTGATGCGCGTTTCAACCTTTTTGACGGTATCGGTGTACGAACCGATTGCAATAGTCAAAAGCTTTTCCGCTATGCGCGAAACCTCTTTGGCGCGCGCATACGTTGTTTCTATTTTGCCGTGCCATAAAAGGGCGGTTACTTGATTGCGCAGTAACGCCTTTCGTTGGTCGGTAGGTTTGCCTAATTTACGCTGTTCCATAAGTTTTTCTTTGAACTCCTAAAATGTTTTAATCGTCTACTTTTTTTAACGATAATCCGTAGCTTGATAATTTGTACAATACCTCGTCTAACGACTTTCTGCCTAAGTTGCGCACTTTTAGCATATCGTCTTCGGAACGTTTGGTTAAATCCTCTACTGTGTGGATGCCCGCGCGCTTTAAGCAGTTGTAGCTGCGCACCGATAAATCCATGTCTTCGATACTCATTTCTAATACCTTTTGCTGTTTATCTTCTTCGCGCGATACTAAAATATCCATATCGGAAATTACGGCAGAAAGGTTTACAAACATACGGATATGGTCTTCAATCGTCTTTGCCGCTAAGCTGAGTGCGTCCTTTGCGTTAAGCGAACCGTCTGTTTTGACGTCTATGATTAGCTTATCGTAATCTATGCTTTGCCCTACGCGCGTGGATTCTACGCTGTAACTGGCGTTTTTAATGGGGGTGTAAATCGAATCTATCGGGATAAAGCCGATGGGCTGCGAATCGTCCCGCTGATGTTCGGCAACCACATAGCCGCGCCCTTTGCCGACGTATAACTCCGCCGCAAATCTGCCGCCCTCGTCTAAGGTGCAAATATACAGCTCGGGATTAAGTATATCCACTTCGGGGTCGATTTGGATATCCCCCGCACGTACCACGCCTGCGGTTGAACGCTCTATCCGTAAAATCTTTTTTAGGTTTTTATCGGTGTAATTTGCACGCAGGCTTAAATTTTTGAGATTTAAAATAATTTCGGCAATGTCTTCCTTTACGCCCTTAACGGTAGTAAATTCATGACTCGCGCCCTCGATGCGCACGCCCGTAACGGCCGCGCCCGGCAGTGCGGAAAGCAGTACGCGCCTTAGCGCGTTGCCGAGTGTAATACCGTACCCGCGTTCGAGCGGCTCTACGATAAACTTGCCTTCGCGCAAATCCGCGCTTTCCTCGATAGCGATTCTCGGCTTTTCGATTTCCATCATAATATATAAATTCTCCTTAAATTTGCATCGGGTATATGGGTAGTGGGGATTATTTGGAGTATAACTCGACAATCAGCTGTTCATTAAAGCTGCGGTCTATATCGTCGCGCTCAGGGTTTTGCAAAATCTTGCCTATCAGCGTGTCGGTATCAAACTCTACCCATTTAGGCATGGTGATATTCGCGCCGCGCAGCTCTTTAAAGATTTCGCAATCTTTTTTGCTTTCTTTAACGGAAATTATGTCGCCCGCCTTTACTTGATAAGACGGAATATTAACCGACTTGCCGTTTACGGTGATATGCCCGTGGTTGACAATTTGGCGGCTTTGCGCCCTAGACGAACCGATACCCATGCGATATACTACGTTGTCTAAGCGTTTTTCTAATAAAAACAGAATGTTTTCGCCCGTGATGCCCTTAACGCGCACGGCCTCTACATAATAGGCGCGGAATTGCTTTTCAAGCAAGCCGTATGCCCTTTTAACCTTTTGCTTTTCGCGCAGCTGCAAGCTGTACTCCGACGGCTTTCTGCGCCCCGTTCCGTGTTGGCCGGGTGCGGCGGGTCTGCGCTCTACCGAACATTTTTTGCTGGTGCAGCGTTCGCCCTTTAAAAATAATTTTTGTCCCTCGCGGCGGCACTGACGGCAATCCGCGGCTGTATATTTAGCCATGTTTATACTCTCCTACGTTTGGGCGGTCTGCACCCGTTATGCGGAATAGGCGAAACGTCCGTTATAGACGTTACCTCTAAGCCCTCTGTTTCTAAGGCGCGAACCGCAGACTCTCTGCCTGCGCCGGGCCCCTTTACAAACACCTCTACCGTGCGCACACCCATTGCTTTTGCCGCCGATGCCGCTTTTTGGCTTGCTTGCTGCGCGGCGAAGGGCGTAGACTTACGGCTGCCGCGAAATTTAAGCGCGCCCGCGCTGGATGCTGTTAGTGCGTTGCCCTTTTCGTCGGTTATCGTAACAATGGTATTGTTAAACGAAGCGCGAATATGCGCCTGCCCGCGTGTAATGTTGTGCGTTATTTTCTTTTTAGCGGCCGCTTTTTTTACTGCCATTTGTGAATAGTACCTCCAAACTTAACAAAACTGTTTTACTTATATAAACTTAATTTACTTCTTTTTAGAACGGCCTACCGTGCGCTTAGGCCCTTTGCGCGTGCGTGCGTTTTGCTTAGTGTTTTGACCGCGCACAGGCAAATTTTTACGGTGGCGCACACCGCGATAGCAGCCGATTTCTTGCAGACGCTTAATCGCTAACGAACGCTCGCGCGTGAGGTCGCCCTCGGTTACGATGTTTTTTTCTATATAATTGCGCAAGCGCGACACTTCTTCCTCCGTTAAGTTTTTAACGCGCGTGTCGGGGCTTATTTTGGTTTCCGCCAAAATTTTGTTTGACATAGGACGTCCTATTCCGTAAATATACGTCAATCCTATCTCTACTCTTTTTTCTTTGGGCAAATCTCTGCCGGATATGCGTGCCACTTAGGTTTCTCCTTTTTTTTAAACAGTATGTTTTACCGCACCCGAAAATTCGGCGCGCTTAGTTATTACTACCCTTGCCGCTGCTTATGACTTGCGGACTTTGCACAAATCACCATGATTTTACCATGTCGTTTGATTACCTTGCATTTGTCGCACATAGGCTTTACGGATGTTCTGACTTTCATGATTGTTTTCTCCTAATATTTCGGGGGGTGAGGCGGGCGCAAAGCGTTTAGACGGCGTATGCGTTGTATAAACGCTTTGCGTTATTTGGTTCGGTAGGTAATGCGCCCTTTATTCATATCATAAGGCGACATTTCAATTTTTACCTTATCTCCTTCTAAAATCCTAATGTAGTGCATACGGATTTTTCCGGAGATTGTGCAAGTTACAATATGGCCGTTGGCAAGCTTAACTTTAAATAATGCGTTGCGCAAACATTCCGTTACGATGCCTTCGGCTTCGATATTGTCGGCTTTTGCCATAAAAACTTTTTAACCTCCGGGAATTGATTTTTGGTAGTTTAGCAAGCACTTGTGCAGCTGATTATCCTTAGCCGTGCCGTTTACGATGCTTTTTAGCAGTTCGCTGTCGGCGGAGGCGTTAAGAACTTGAACGTGTTTAAACCTTTTTTTCTTCGGGTTTTTTAATTTGCGGACTTTTCCGTCGCATAAACCCACATATTCGGGGCTTAATACCTGTGTTACTATATATGTTCGCCCTTTGTCGTGCCCTTTTAAACTGATGCACAGGCTGCCTATTTGTGGAATGCGAAGACTCATATTATACCATATCTAAACGTATTTGTAAACAACTTTTTATCGGCTTAAAATTTCGGGTTCGCCGTCGGTGATGAGTACGGTGTTTTCGTAATGCGCCGATAAAAACCCGTCTTGTGTGCGCACCGTCCAACCGTCTGCGTCTACCTTAACCTCAAACCCGCCTAAGTTAATCATGGGCTCGATTGCCAGCGTCATCCCGCGCTTTAATAACGCGCCCTGACCCTTTGCGCCGTAGTTAGGGATTGCGGGCTCTTCGTGCAGACGCCTTCCGATACCGTGCCCAGAGTAGCTGCGTACTATGGAACACCCGTTTTTTTCGGCGTGGGCTTGTACCGCGTAGGAGATATCGCCTACTCTTCTGCCCGCGCGCGCTTCGGCTAAGCCTTGATAAAAGCACTCTTTGGCAACCTCGATAAGACGCTGTGCGCTGTTAGAAACGCTGCCTATCGCGTAGGTTCGCGCCGCATCTCCGTGCCAGCCGTCTAGCACAGCCCCGAAATCCAACGATACAATATCGCCGTCTTTAAGCGCAACTGCTTTGGGTATGCCGTGTATGACTGCGTCGTTTATCGAAATGCAGGTAGCGGCGGGATAGCGGTATAAGTTTTTAAAGTTCGGTTTTGCGCCTTGCGAAAGAATAAAGTCCTCGACTATTGTATCAATTTCCTTAGCCGTGATACCCGCTGACAAATACCCTTGAATGTGTCGGTGGGCAGCGGCGACTATGGCGTTGACGGCGCGCATTTTGGCGATTTCTTTTGCGTTTTTGATAGGAATCATGCTTGCTCTAAAACCTTTTCTACCCGACTGCATACCTCCGAAATGGTTTGCATGCCGTCTACCGATTTCAGCACGCCCTTTGCGCGGTAGTACTCGATAAGCGGCGCGGTTTGGTTTTGGTAGACTTCCAGCCTTGCGCGAACCGTTTCTTCTTTATCGTCGGGACGCTGAATAAGCTGTGAGGGGCATTTAGCGCAATCGGGCTTGTCGTAGGTTTCGATGTTGTAGCTTGCGCCGCACGCAACGCATACGCGCCGCCCGACGATACGCTTTAAAAGCTTAGTTAGGTCTACGTCGATGTTTACAACCTTTTCGATTTTTGTTATTTTATCTAACGCTTCCGCTTGGGCTATGGTGCGCGGAAAGCCGTCTAAAAGATAACCGTTTTTGCAATCGTCCTCGCTTAACCTTGATTGGATAAGCTCAATAACTACTTCGTCGGGGACTAGCTTGCCTTGGTCGATAAAGCTTTTGGCTTTTAGTCCGACGGGCGTTTGCTCTTTAATGTTTTTGCGGAAGATATCGCCTGTGGATATGTGCGGTACGTTGTATTTGGCTACAATGTATTCCGCTTGCGTACCTTTGCCCGCGCCGGGCGCGCCCAGTAAGATGATGTTCATAAGTTTTATTTCCTTTTAGGTTTTTTTTATTTTAAAAAGCCCTTATACTGTTTCATCATAAGCTGGCTTTGCAGCTGCTTTTCAAATTCTAGCGCGACGGATACAACAATCAGCATACCGGTCGCGGTGAACGCACCTAACAGAGGCGAATTCGGCAAGACCTGAGAGAATATTATAGACGGGACAATCGCTAAAAAGGCTAAGAACAGCGCGCCCCAGAAAGTTATGCGCCGCGATACCTTTTTAAGATAATCGTATGTTGGCCTGCCGGGCCGTATACCCGGAATAAAGCCCCCGTACTGCTGAATATTGCGTGAAACCTCCTCTGGGTTAAATTGTATTTGCGCGTAGAAAAAGCTAAACGCCATAATCAATAAACCCGTAACCACGCTGTAAATCGGCGTGCCGACGCCTAGCCACGTTTGCCACCAACCCATAAAGTTGCCGGGCTGAGGCTCCATAAACATAGACATAACCAGTTGCGGAAACGTTATCAGCGCGTTTGCAAAAATGATAGGCAGAACGCCCGCGCCGCTGATTTTTATCGGAATAAAGGTGTTTTGTCCGCCGTACTGCTTGCGGCCTTTTATTTGTTTGGCGTATTGTATCGGAATTCGCCGCTCGGCTAAGTCTACAAAAACGATAAAGGCGAAAATCACCCCAACCATTACGATAAAGCCTAATAGCGTCCAAACCGCCATTGTGTCGCCGCCGAACATTTCGGTAAACAACGCTACAATCGCTAAACCTGCACTGGAAAGAATACCTACAAAAATAAGCAGCGAAATACCGTTGCCTACGCCTATTTCGGTGATGCGCTCGCCTATCCACATGGTAAGCATAGAACCCGCAACCAAAATAGCCACTACAAACATTCCGACAACCCATATAGGGGTGTTGCCGCCGAATACGGCGTTGTTAAGGCCGTTGCTGTTTGCCCAGCTTACTACGATACCCGTAGCTTGGGCAATCGCCAACAGTAAGGTTACTACCCGCGTAACGCGGTTGATTTTTTTGCGTCCCTCGTCGCCTTGCTTACTCCATTGCTCTAACTTAGGGATTGCCACCGTTAAAAGCTGAATAATAATGGACGCATTGATGTAAGGAGATATACCGATTGCGAATAACGCACCGTTTGCCAGCGCACCGCCTGTAAGGGCCGAAAGCAAGTTAAGCATGGTGTTTGAACCGCCTGCCGCGCCTTGCAATACCGAAGGATTGATGCCCGGAACAGGTATCCAGCATCCGATACGGTAGACAAGCAGTAAGAAGAGCGTAATGAGAATCTTCTTACGGATATCTTTGTTTTTAAATGCGTTTATTAGCGTTTGTAACATTCTATCTCCACGTTTGGTAGTTTTTTACCTTGCTTATCCTGTTTGACTTTTAAGCGTCCGCTGTCGGCTTTTCAATCTTCGCGCCTAGCTTTTCCAGTTTTTCTACTGCGGATTTGCTTAGCTTGTTTGCTTTAATAATCAGCTTTTTGCGCGTCAGCTTGCCGTCGCCTAAAATCTTAACGCCATACGGCTCGATTTTAGAAAGTATGCCTTTTTCTAATAGCGCGTTTGCATCCACCGTTGCGCCGTCCTCGAAAACTTCTAAGGAGGAAAGGTTTACGATAGAATACACTTTTTTAAAAGCATTGTCAAACCCGCGCTTAGGAATTCGGCGAAGTAATGATTTTTGCCCGCCCTCGAACGCGATAGGGACGCTCGAACGCGCCCATTGACCTTTATGGCCCTTACAGCAGGTTTTTCCGTGCCCAGAACCGATTCCGCGCCCTAAGCGTTTAACGGCCTTTTTAGAATTAGGCGCGGGGGTTATTTCATGAATTTTCATAACTGCTTTCTCCTATGCCTCTTCCACGCAGATTAAATGCTTAACAACAAAAATCATTCCGCGCGTAACGGGCGTATCGTCGTGCTCTTTACATTGACGGATTTTTTTTAATCCCAAAGCCTCAACGGTTGCTTTTTGTTTTTCCGAACAGCCGATGGTGCTTTTAACCAACGTTATTTTAATTTTTTTGGCTTTTTCTTTTTCTTTTTTTACTGCCATTTGCTTAAACTCCTTTCAGCCGCAAAAAACCTTTCTTTTTAGCGTGCGTGTCAGCCGATGATTTCTTCTAAGGTTTTGCCTCTCAGTGCCGCTACTTGTTCGGGCGAACGAAGTGCGTATAAGCCCTCGATTACCGCTTTAACCGTATTGATTGCGTTGCGGCTGCCGTAGCTTTTGGTGGTAATGTTTTTTATACCCGCAAGCTCGACTACCGCACGGACGCTGCCGCCCGCGATAACGCCCGTACCTTCGGGCGCGGGGCGCAAATATACCTTGCTTGCGCCGAAGTTGCCGATAATTTCATGCGGAATGGTATGCTCGTTTAAAGCGATTTTTTCCATCGACTTGCGGCCCGCTTGTTCGGCTTTGCGGATAGCTTCGGGAACTTCTGTCGCCTTGCCCATTCCGTAGCCTACCGAACCGTTGCAGTCGCCCACGACTACCAGTGCGGAAAAACGCATATTGCGCCCGCCTTTTACCGTTTTAGAAACGCGGTTTACGGCAACCAATTTGGTTTTGATGCCGTCGTCTTGTTTAAAATCGTCCCGTTCACGTTCACGTCTTGCCATGTTTTCTCCTTTTAAGCCGAAAAAAATCGTCCTTTTTTAAAATTCAAGCCCGCCCTCGCGCGCGCCGTCTGCTAACGCCTTAACGCGTCCTGTATACAAATACCCGCCGCGGTCAAACACTACTGCCTTTATGCCCAGCGTTTTTGCTTTTTTAGCAATGTCCTTGCCGATAACCGTTGCGGCCTGTGTTTTGTTTAAAGCCTTAACGTTTACGCCCTTGCCAATCGTAGAACTAGACGCCAGTGTTCTGCCTGCCGTATCGTCTATCACCTGCGCATAAATATGCGAAACGCTTTTATACACGTTAAGGCGCGGGACGCTTGCCGTGCCGCTTAGCTTGCCGCGCACACGCAAATGACGTTTTTTTCTTGCTTTGTTTCTGTCGGGTTTTATAATCATGGGGATTGCTCCTTGTATAGGCTAATAATTGGTTTGGTTTTTTTATTACGGTTTTAGCTAGGCGTAAAGCCGATTAGATTGTGCGTCAGGCGGGCAACAGTTGGAAAGCCGATGCGGACGCTGTACTACTTGTACGCAACGCAGCGGCTTTCCAAGCGTAGCCCGCATCACGCGCAAGATAATCGGCTTTATTTTTTGCCTGCGGTTTTACCTTCCTTCTTAACTACCTTCTCATCCGAATAGCGGATGCCGTAGTTGTGGTACGGCTCTACGGGCTTTTTGGCGCGGATGGTGGCGGCGGTTTGCCCCACAAGCTCTTTGGAAATTCCTGTTACCGTTACGGTGGTCGGGTCTGTACAGGCAAGTGTAATGCCTTCGGGCGCAACAAATTCTACGGGGTGCGATAAGCCGATATTCATTACCAACTTGTTGTTGGTAACCGACGCCTTATAACCGACACCTTTAATTATCAGCGTGCGCACAAACGGCGTTACTACGCCCGTTACCATGTTGGCAATCAGCATACGGTATAAGCCGTGCATCGCCTTAACCTCTTTGGCGTCGGTTTTGCGGGTAACCGAAATAAAACCGTCCGCTTTTTCAACGCCGATATTTTTGGCGGCTATCGTTTGCGTCAAAGTGCCTTTCGGCCCTTTTACCGTAACCACCGTGCCGTCAAAGTCTACGCTTACGCCTTGCGGAACGGGTATTTGCATTTTTCCGATTCGTGACATTTTATCTACTTAACTCCTTGCAATTTTTAAAACGGAATGCCTATCTTCTTACCATACATAGGCAAGCACTTCGCCGCCTACCCCCGCGACGCGCGCGGCTTTATCGGTCATAACGCCTTTCGACGTAGAAATGATTGCGATGCCTAAGCCGCCCAAAACTTTGGGCAGGTCTGCCACGCCGCAATAAATGCGCAGGCCCGGCTTTGAAATGCGCTTAACATCCGTTAAAACGCGTTCGCTTCTGTGCCCGGTTTTTAACTTAACCAAAATATTATTGCGCCCGTTTTCCGAAACCAGTTCGGCGGATTTTACATAGCCCTCGTCCGCTAAAATATCCGTAATGGATTTTTTAATGCGTGAAAAAGGTATCAGCACGGTTTCGTGCTTTGCCGTAAGCGCGTTACGGATACGGGTTAATAAATCTGCGATAGGGTCTGTCGTTACCATTTTAACTCCTTTTTTAAAAGCCAAACTTTTATCTTATACCTGATTGGGCGGCCAAAGCTTTACGCGCCGCAAAACTTACCAGCTTGATTTTTTTACGCCGGGAATTTCGCCTCTGTATGCCATGTCGCGGAAACAAATTCTGCAAATGCCGTACTTGCGGAGTACTGCGTGCGGACGGCCGCAAATATTACAGCGCGTATAGGCGCGCGTAGAAAATTTGGGGGTGCGCTTTTGCTTGTTAATCATCGCTTTTTTTGCCATAATCGGTTTTAATCTCCTAATCTTTTTAGATGCTTTAAAGGTTTATTAGTTGTTTCTGAACGGCATGCCCAGCTTGGTAAGCAGTGCCTTTGCTTCGTCATCCGTGTTGGCAGAAGTTACTACGCACACATCGAAGCCCCGCATTTTTTCTACCGTTTCGTAGCTGATTTCGGGGAATATGATTTGTTCTTTTACGCCCAGCGCGTAGTTTCCTCTGCCGTCGAACGATTTAGGGGATACGCCGCGAAAGTCGCGCACGCGCGGCAAGGCAATTGAAACCAGTTTGTCGAAAAATTCGTACATCTTTGCGCCGCGCAACGTTACCTTAATGCCGATAGGCTGATTTTGGCGAAGCTTGAAGTTTGCTACCGACTTTTTGGCCTTTACAATTACCGAACGCTGGCCCGCGATTGCGTCTAACTCTTTTTGCGCGGATTGAATGCTTTTAGAGTTATCCTTGATGTCGCCGATACGCATATTGAGTATGATTTTTTGCAGTGCGGGAACTTCATTAACGTTTGTGTAGCCTTTTTCTTTCATCAATAGCGGCACTACTTCGGCTACGAAACGCGCTTTTAAGCGTCCGCGTACACTGCCGTCTGTAATGAGGGGCTTTTTTTGTGCGGCAGGCTTTTTTTCCGCTGCGGCAGGCTTAACTGCTGCAGGCTTAGCGGCCACTTTTTCGGCCGCCTTTTCGGGCACAGGCTTTTCTGCCTTTTTTTCGGGTGCGGCGGGCTTAGCAACAGCGGGTTTTTCTGCTTTTGCGGCGGCGGGCTTAGCGGCGGCAGGTTTTTTTGCCGCAACCTTTTTAAGCACGGCCTCTACCTTTTCTAACGTTTCTACCGTTTTTTCTGCAACCTCTTTAACTGCCGCTTTTTTGGCTGCGGTTTTTGTGCCGTCCGCTTTTGCGGCGGCGGGCTTTGCGGCGGCGGGCTTAGCCGTTTTTGCCGCTGCCGGCTTTTTTTCGGCCGCCGGCTTTTTTTCTTTATCGGTTACGCTGCCTTCCGCAACCTGATTTTTTTTATCTGCCATGTCGAATTACATTCTCCTAGTTTTTTTGCGATTGTTTTACTATACCACTGCGCCGTCTTCGTTTTTAACGATTTTTTCTTTTTTAGGCTTTGCGGTTTTTGCCGCTGCCGCTTTTTCCGTTGTGGTTTCTGCTGCGGCGGATTCTTGCGCGGGCTCTTCCTTTTTAGCCTTTTTAACTTTCTTTTCTTTTTCTACTTTCGGTGCTTTTTGGTCTAACACCGCGCCGCACTTTTTGCAAATCCGCTGCCAAATCTTTTTGCCCGGCTTAAAGCTTGCTGCCTCTTGGTGCGCTACGCGCGTAGTTTTATTACAGCCCGCGCAAACGATTTGCACATTAGACGCATTGATACTGCCGGCAAGCTTTTCGCGGCTGCTTTGCTTTTGCGCGCCCTTGCCCTTAACGTGCTTGGTGATAATGTTAGCGTTTTCTACCACAACCCTGCCGTTTTGGGCATCTACCGCCGTAATTTTTCCGACGCTGCCTTTATAGCTGCCCGCGATTATTTTGACGTTATCGCCTTTTTTAACGTGTAACTTCATATTCTACATTACCTCCGGTGCAAGCGATATAATCTTCATATAATCTTTTTCGCGAAGTTCGCGCGCAATAGGCCCGAAAATACGCGTACCTTTGGGCTGCTTGTTTTGGTCTATAATAACCGCCGCATTGTCGTCGAATTTGATGTGCGAACCGTCGGGACGCGAAATGCCTTTATGCGTGCGCACAATTACAGCCTTAACTACGTCGCCTTTTTTAACTGCGCCGCCCGGCTGTGCGGATTTAACACTGGCGATAATGATATCGCCGATATTACCCGTTCTTCTAAACGAGCCGCCTAAAACTCTTATGCACATAATCTCTTTCGCGCCGCTGTTGTCGGCTACTTTAAGATAGCTTTGGGGTTGTATCATGAGGTGAAACTCCTATTTTGCTTTTTCGATAATCTTGACTAAACGAAAATGCTTATCCTTTGACAGCGGGCGGGTTTCCATAATTTCTACCTTGTCGCCTACGCCGCATTCGTTGTTTTCGTCGTGAACCTTGACGCGTTTAGTTTTGTTGATGGTTTTTTTATAAAGCGGATGTTTCGCTTTATCTTTAATTGCTACAACGACGGTCTTTTCCATTTTGTCCGAAACGACTACGCCCTCGCGCGATTTTCTGTAATTTCTTTCTAGCGTTTCCATATGCTCTCCTTATTCCGCCGGCGCAGCCGCTTTTTTTGCCGCAGGCTTTTTCTTAGCGGTTTCTGCTGCGGGAGGTTTTTCCGCTTTCTCTGCCGCAGGTTTTTTTGCAGCGGGTTTTACAGCGGTATCTTTGCTTGCCTCATTTTTTACAGCTTGCTTTTTCAGCCCCGCCGCTAACGCTTTAATTTCGCGCTCGCGCAATACGGTTTTTACCCTTGCAATATCCTTTTTACAGCCCGCCATTTCCATAGGGTTGGCTAATTGTCCTGTGGCGTGGGAAAAACGGAGACGGAACAGTTTTTCTTTTAGTTCGCGCAGCCGATTCGTCAGCTCGTCCATTTTTAATTCGTGAAATTTTTCAGTTTTCATGCTTTCCCTCCCTCCTCTGCTGCTTTATTTTCTTTTTGGGGTTTAGGTTCAGGCGCGTCCGCCGATACGGTTTCTTCTTTGCGCATAAACTTACATTTAACGGGAAGCTTGTGCATGGCAAGACGCAAGGCCTCGCGCGCAACGTCTTCGGCTACTCCGCTCATTTCAAACATAACGCGGCCCGGCTTTACTACGGCTACCCAGTACTCTGGGCTGCCTTTACCCGAACCCATGCGCGTTTCGGCAGGCTTTTTAGTTACGGGCTTATGCGGGAAAATATCTATCCATACCTTGCCGCCGCGTTTAATATAACGCGTCATAGCGATACGGGCAGACTCTATTTGATTAGACGTTACCCATCCCGATTCGGTTGCCACAAGCCCGTAGTCGCCGTATGCGATTACATTGCCCTTAGTGGCTTTTCCGGTCATTCTGCCGCGGTGAACCCTGCGGCGTTTTACTCTTTTTGGCATTAACATAGTTTTTCTCCGAATAGTCAGCAAGTTTACGTACTGCTGCTATTGAATTTGATTTTTTTAATCGTTGTTGTAAGAGTTGGCTCTTCCCTCGCCCTTAGACTTGGGCAGTACCTCGCCCTTGTAAATCCACACCTTAACGCCGATTGCGCCGAATGTGGTACGGGCGGTTGCGGTTCCGTAATCTATATCCGCACGTAAGGTTTGCAGCGGAATTGACCCGTCGTGGTAATGCTCGCTTCGGGCGATTTCCGCACCGTCAAGCCTTCCCGAAACCATTACCTTTACACCCTTTGCGCCCGAACGCATTACCCTGCCCATGGCTTGTTTCATGGTGCGGCGGAAGGACGCGCGTTTTTCAAGCTGCGCCGCGATAGATTCTGCTACAAGAACCGAATCCATGTCGGGGCGTTTCACTTCCATGATATTGATGTGGAGTGATTTATCGGGCGCGATTTTTTGCAATTCTTTTTTTAACTGCTCAATTCCCGCGCCCTTTTGACCGATAATCATACCCGGCTTAGAGGTAAAGATGTTAATAATAACCTTGCCTTGCGGACGTTCGGTGGTTACCTTGCTGATACCGTACGCGTAATACTTTTTTTTGATAAACGTACGCAGCTTATGGTCTTCGTATAACAGTGCGCCGAAATCCTTTTTACCTGCGTACCAGTTGGCGTTCCAGCCCTCGATGATGCCTACGCGCAGCCCGTGCGGATGAACCTTTTGACCCATAATTAATTACTCTCCTTTGCGGTATCCAAAATCACCGTGATGTGGGACGTGCGTTTGTTAATCCTGTGGCCTCTGCCTTTGGATTGAGGCTGCATACGCTTTAAGATAGGGCCTGCGCCCGCGTAAATTTCGGCAACCCGCAAGTCCGCGCGCGATAAGCCTTGATTATGCTCGGCGTTTGCCGTTGCAGAACGTATCAGCTTGGTTACAGGCTCGGATGCCGCTTTCGGCGTAGATTCTAAAATCGCAAGCGCCTCGTTTACGGATTTTCCGCGCAGCAGGTTTAATACTACGCGCACCTTAAACGGAGAGATGCGTATATAACGGGCCTCTGCACGAGGACGCGTATCCCGCATTTCCTTGTTGCGGATTTTCTTTTCGTTCATTCTGGTTGCCATATAAACTACCTCTTACCCTTCGTGGTTTTTGCGCCTGCGTGCCCCTTAAAGGTGCGCGTGGGGGCAAACTCGCCCAGCTTATGCCCGACCATAGACTCGGTGCAATACACAGGAACGTGTTTTTTACCGTCGTGAACCGCAATGGTGCAGCCTACAAATTCGGGAAAAATCGTAGACGCGCGCGACCACGTTTTAATTACTTTTTTATCTTGAAGTTTGCCCATCGCCTCCACTTTTTTTAAAAGCTTGGGTTCGACGTAGGGACCTTTTTTTATACTTCTGCTCATAAGCTTAGATGTACTCCTTAACGCGGGATTTAATCATTTTACTTTTAATCGGATTAGTTGATGCGCTTTACTATAAATTTGCTGCTGCCTTTACGCTTTTTACGCGTTTTGTACCCTAACGTAGGTTTGCCCCACGGGGTTACAGGCCCTGCTTTGCCGATAGGAGATTTTCCTTCGCCGCCGCCGTGCGGATGGTCGCAAGGGTTCATAACCACGCCGCGCACGGTGGGCTTAATGCCCATATGGCGTTTGCGCCCTGCTTTTCCGATAGAAATCAGCTCATGCTCTACGTTGCCTACCTGTCCGATAGTGGCGCGGCACGTAATCGGCACCATGCGCATTTCGCCGGAGGGCAGACGCAGCGTAGCGTACTTGCCTTCTTTTGCCATAAGCTGCGCGGCCGTTCCTGCCGACTTTGCCAGCTGTCCGCCGCGGTTAGGCTGCATTTCGATGTTATGCACCATAGTACCTACGGGGATTGCGCTAAGCGGCATTGCGTTTCCTGCTTTTATATCCGCCGCGCCGCCGCTTATTACGGTGTCGCCCGCGCTAAGCCCTAAGGGCGCAAGAATATAACGTTTTTCGCCGTCGGCATAATGCAGCAGTGCAATATACGCAGAACGGTTAGGGTCGTATTCGATAGCGTGTACCTTTGCGGGAATATCGTCCTTGTTGCGCTTAAAATCTATAATGCGGTATTTAATGCGGTTGCCGCCGCCGATATGGCGCACGGTAATTCTGCCCGTGTTGTTGCGGCCGCCCTTGCGGTTTTTAGAAACCAAAAGCGACTTCTCCGGCTTTGCGTCTTTGGTAAGTTCGGCAAAATCGGGGACGGTTTTAAACCGCGTACCGGGCGTTATAGGTTTAAATCTTTTTACTGCCATTTGTTTGCTCCTTACACCAGTCCTTCAAAGAACGGAATGGGCTTTTCGCCCTCTTTCAGCTTGACGTATGCTTTTTTACTTTTAGAGGTATAGCCCTCATTGCGGCCTTGACGTTTAAACTTGCCGCGCACGTTTACGGTGTTTACTTTTTCGACTTTTACGTTAAACAGCTGTTCTACCGCCGATTTGATTTGCGTTTTTGTGGCGCGCACATCTACTACAAACGCATATTTTTTAACCGCAATACCTGCGGTAGATTTTTCGGTAAGTATCGGCTTTTTAATGATTTCGTAAATATCCATAATATCTCCTTTAGATGAGTTTATTTAAACGGTTTAGACGTGCCGTAGACGGACAACAGTTGCCGCGCCGCCGAAAGGCGTGTACTCAGATGTACTCAACTGAGGCGGCAAGGCAAGCGTAGTGCGTATACGGTGCGTATAAACCGTTTAATCCTTGTAGGCCTCTTCGATTTTTTTTGCCGCCTCCAACGTAACTACGCATTTATCGCTTACCACCAAATCGTATACGTTTACCAACGCGCCTGAAACGGTTTTTACATACGGTATGTTTTTTGCGGCGCGCACTACGTTTGCATCGTTTTCGCCTACTACCAGTAAAATTTTCGGCAATGCCTTACTTACCTTTTGTACCTTTTTGCCTGCGTCGTCCGTTACGGTATGCGTTTTTATATCTAATTTAAACGCTTCAAAAATTGCGGACATTTCTTTGGTTTTAACATCTTTTAAATTGATCTCGTCTATAATAAGAAACTGGTCTTTGGCTACCTTTTCCGACAGCACCGAAATCAATGCGCCGCGCCGTTGTTGTTTGTTAATCTTTTGCGAAAAATCGCGGGGCTTAGGCGCGAATGCTACACCGCCGCCTGTCCAAATAGGCGAACGGCTAGAACCGTGCCGCGCACGCCCCGTGCCTTTTTGCCGCCACGGTTTTTTGCCGCCGCCGCGCACTTCGGTACGCGTTAAGCTGCACTTCGTGCCTTGACGGGCGTTGTTGCGCTGTGCCGTAATTACCTGATGCACGAGCGGCTCGTTGAACTCCGCCCCGAAAACCGAGTCGTCCAACTTTACCGAGCCTTTTTTCTCGCCCGTTTGCTTATATACATTTACGTTAGCCATGTTTGCCAGTTTGCTCCTTTCTATTGTTTGACGGCTTGTTTTACCGTAACTAATCCGCCGTTAGGGCCCGGAACCGCACCCTTTATCAGTAATACGTTGCGGGCAAGGTCTACTTTAACTATTTTAAGATTTTGAACCGTTACGTTTTCGCTGCCGTATTGACCGGGCATTTTCATTCCTTTTATAACGCGCCCTGGGGTAGAACGCGCGCCTTGCGAACCGCCGTGCCGCACAACGGGGCCCGTACCGTGCGTTTCTTTAAGGCGGCTGTGCCCCCACCGTTTAATCGTTCCCGCAAAACCGTGCCCTTTGCTTACGCCGCTTACGTCTACGACATCGCCGTTAGAAAAAATGTCGCATTTGATATCGCTGCCTATGTCAAACTTTTCGCAATCGGAAAACTTAAACTCTTTTAATACCTTTTTAGCCGACAGCTTGGCCTTTTTAAAAAGCCCCGCTTCGGGTTGGTTTAAAGCATCTTCTTTTGCCGCGCCAAAAGCCGTTACCAGCGCGGCATAACCGTCGCGCTCTAACGTTTTTTTACGTACTACCGTCATAGGCCCGGCCTCAACTACGGTAACAGGTATCATAATTCCTGTTTCATCGAAGACCTGGGTCATGCCTAATTTTTTACCTATAATAGCCTTTTCCATGTTCAATCCTTTTTTAACAAATAACGAACCTTGTTATAATTTAATCTGTATGTCTACGCCTGCGGGCAAATCCAACTTCATAAGCGAATCCACCGTTTTAGAGGACGGGCTGTAAATGTCGATAAGACGTTTATGCGTTTTAGTTTCGAACTGCTCGCGCGAATCCTTATACTTATGCACCGCGCGCAGTATGGTAACTACCTCTTTATCGGTAGGCAGCGGCAGCGGGCCTGTTACCCTAGTGCCTGTTTTGCGGGCGGTTTCTACAATACGCGCCGCCGAACTATCTAAAAGCTCGTGGTCGTATGCTTTTAATTTAATTCTGATTTTCTGACTTGCCATAGGACGGTTACCTCTTTTTTACAGTTTTGACAACTGGGTCGGGTGTGCCATTTTAGCACGGATAAAAAATACCTAGCAAACGCCAAGCTTAGTTATTATAGTAAAATTCAAAATAATTGTCAACAGTTTTTCAGCACTTTTTTAAAAAAACTAAAAAATAAATTACCACCGATTATTGATTATTATTTCTATTTCGGTATCCGCAGGAATTTTATCAACCTCAACAATAGCAAACCAATCAACTAATGCGTCGTGTCCTCCTCCTATTGAAAAATGATTTAGGTAAATCCTTAAAACCCCGTCTGCGTAAACGGTTAGCGACAACTCAAACCTATACGCGCCGCCCGCCGCCGTAACAAAAAAAGTTATCAGCTGCTTGTCTTTAAAAAAGGCATCGTCGTAGCTTGCGATTAAGTCGGTAAATATGTTGTTCTTTTCCCAAAAGCCGTTCCATGTTTGTGAATGCACTTCGGAAAAAACGGCTGTTTGTTCTTTGCTTGTTATAGGAATTATTAAAGGGTAATAATATTCAGGCTGATGGTCAGGACGATAAGTTTCAAACGGAAAGTTTTGCAGCCCGCCGCCGAAACCCGTCATAAAAAAATGCCCCGCTGCACGTGCCGCTTTATCCGTTAGCAAATCAAATTCCGCATACACCCAATATTTATCGTCTTCGGTAACGGGGATATCGGAAAAATCAAAAAAGTGGGCTGCCAGTCTATACTTGCCTGCTTTAAGATTGCTATACCCAAACTTTATAGGATAGCTGTGGCTATGCGCGGAGTGGGGCGCTAAATCGTAGCCGATATCGTTAAAGTCCGTGTTTTTGGACTTGACCGTTTGCCATTTGTTATTGGATTGTCTTTCCAAATGATAGTAATCGCCGAAAAGCAAGTTTTTGTCGGTATTGTTTTCCCAAATAACCGTAATAACTTCTACATCACGCGGATACGTTAAGCTTTCGGTTGTCATGGTTACGCCTTCCAACGTGCGCCCGTCCTTAACGCCGCCAAAAAGTTCACACGCAGAAAAAACCGTAACGCATAACAAAAACAAGGCTAGCAGTCCTATTGCTTTTTTTTCCTGCGGTTTTCATTTTCTCTGCCTCCGTAAAAAGATTACCTATATTATATAGGTATATATGCCCTTTTGTCAAGACTTATCTTTATAATATTTAGCAAATGCAAAAGCGAATATTTTCTATTTTGCGTACTTTTATCTATTGTGCTTGCATTATGGTGCGATATTTTGTAGAATATAAGAAACCATGCTGCCTACGATGACGGCAAACTAAGATGTTTAACTTTTGGAGGATTTAATAATCAACTATGGATAAAACGATTTACGTTGTAACGGGCGCGACGGGGTTTGTAGGATGCAACCTGATTCCTAAGCTGATACAACAAGGTAAAACGGTACACGCGCTTGCGCGCAGTGAAGAAAAAGCGGCAAAGGCCTTGCCCGATACCGCCGCAAAAGTGTTTTACGGCGATATCCGCGATAAAGCCGCGCTAGAACAGCTGTTTTGTGAAACGGACGCAGAATACCGCGTAATCCATACGGCGGCGGTTGTTTTAATCGGCGGCAATAGACGTGAACATGCAATAATGCGCGATGTTAATATTAACGGCGTAAAAAATGTAATTGAGTGCTGTTTGGCGCATAACGCGCGCCTCTTGCACGTTAGTTCGGTACATGCTATCCCCGAACTTAAAAAACGCGCACTCATGCACGAAGTGTCCGCATTCGACCCTAAAAAGGTTAAGGGCGCGTACGCAAAATCTAAGGCTGAGGGCAGTGCGCTGGTGTTAGACGCGGTTGCAAACAAGGGCTTGCAAGCGGCAATGGTACATCCTAGCGGAATTGTCGGGCCGAACGATTACGGAAACTCTCATCTTACGCAATTAGCGGCGGATTATATGGCGGGTAAAATTCCTGCGGCTACCAAAGGCGGCTACGATTTTGTAGATGTGCGCGATGTTTGCGACGGAATTATCGCGGCGGAGGAGAACTTTGTTTCGGGAGAATGTTACTTGCTTTCTAACCGCTACTACCCTATCAAAGACGTAATGGATATGCTGCACGAAATAACGGGGCTTAAAAAGCTTAAAAAGGTGCTGCCGATTTGGGTGGCAAAGCTGGGCTTGCCGTTTTTGTCGCTGGCGGCAAAAATTAAAAAAACGCGGCCGCTGTACACAGGGTACTCGCTGTACACGCTTAAAAGCAATTCTAACTACTCGCACGAAAAAGCAACGCGCGAATTACAGTATAATCCGCGCGATATTAAAGAATCGTTAAGCGAAACCGTAGAATTTTTACAAAACAATTCTACCCTCTAAGGCGCGTTGCAGCGTAACCTCGTCTGCGTATTCGATATCGCTTCCCATAGAAATGCCTTGCGCAATGCGCGTTACACGCACACCCATAGGCTTTATAAGCTTAGCTATATACATAGCGGTCGCCTCGCCCTCTACATCGGGATTTGTAGCTAAAATAATTTCTTCCGTGCCCTCTTTTAGGCGCGCAAGTAATTCTTTGATGCGGATATCGTTAGGCCCGCGCCCCTCTAAGGGAGAAATTGTGCCGTGCAGCACATGGTATACGCCGCTTACCCCGCCCGCTTTTTCAAACGCTAACACATCTTTCGGATACGAAACAACTATAATGCAAGAGGGCTTGCGCACGCTGCAAATCGCGCAGATTTGCGCATCGGCAAAATTGCCGCACACCTCACAGTAGCAAACTTTTTGCTTAACTTCTTTTATCGCATCGCAAAAAGCTTGGGCATCTTCATCGGACATACCGATAACGCCGTAAGCATACCGCTGCGCCGTTTTAGCCCCCACACCCGGTAGCTTACAAAAACGGTTGATTAACTTAGCAATACTGTCTAATTGTTTCATAAAATTCGCTCAAAAACCTTATCGGTTTTTAACGGCACAAATGTGTCGTAGACGGACAACAGTTGCCGCGCCGCCGAAGGGCGTGTACCTAGATGTACACAACTGAGGCGGCAAGGCAAGCGTAGTTCGTATACGGCATATTTGTGCCGTTAAAATAGGCCGCCCATGCCGGCGGGCATTTTTTCCGCCTCCAACGCCTCCGCTTGTTCGGATGCGGAAGTAAAGGCGGCTGTAATTAAATCTTCCAGCATCTCGATATCGTCGGGGTCTACGGCTTCGGGCTTGATTTTAATGCCCAGCATTTTTCCTTTGCCGTTTAACGATACGGTTACTAAACCGCCGCCGCTGCTGCCCTCAACCTCAGCCGCCTCTAATTCTTCTTGCGCCTGTTTCATTTGTTCTTGCATTTTTTGGGCTTGACGCATCATTGCTTGCATGTTCATGCCGCCGCCCCCGAACCCGCCGAATTTCATATTACTATACCTCCAAAATTTTTATACTTATTTTTCTATATTAGGTTTTATGCCCGTTAGCTTTTGCACGCGCACGATTTCTTTATCCATATCTACCCCTTGCGCGGCTTTTTCTATACGGACGCGGTACGGTATGCCCGATTCCGACAGCGCGCGCTCGATTTCGGCAACGGCGGAAGGGTCGGAAAAGCGCAAATACTTATCGTCTTGTGCAGTGATTATTAAACTGCCGCCCTCAATCACGTAATCGGAATGTTCGCCCAACAGCGTATATAAATTCATATCGCCGCTTTTTCTAAACCGTGTAACCAGCCGCCCCCAAATGCTTTTGGCGTCTTCTTCTTTAACCGCCTTAACTGCGTCCGCGATGGTGTGCACGGGCAGTACGGTGGTTTCGGGCGGCGGCTTTGCTTGGGTGCGCACAGGCGCGGGCGCGGCTACGGGTACGGGCGAAACGCCGCCTGCGGAAAATCTTGCGGCGCGCAAAGCGGCGGCCTCTAACACAATGCGCGGAGAAACGCTGTACCTAAGCTCGGAGTCTATGCGCGAAAATTCGGTAATCACGTAAACCAAAAAATCCTTTTCCGCACACTCCGCCGCCGCAGCCATGCTTTGTATATCCTCTTTTGCGCGGCTTATCAGCTGCTGCGCCCCCGTTTTAATTGCTAATAAATCGCGCGCATACGCCGCCGTATCCTTTGCCAAAAGCCCTGCCGACTTTCCGCTTTTAATAAATTCGTCGATGTGCGTTAATGCGCCGCCGTCATCCCCCGCTTGCAGGGCGGCAAAAAAGTCGGCAACCTGTTCTAACCCCGACGCGCCCAGCACGCGCAAAACGTCCGCGCGGGTAAGCGTGCCGTCCGAAAAATGAATACACGTGTCGGCAATAGACAGCATATCGCGCACACTGCCCTCGGCAGCGGCGGCAATATACTCCGCCGCTTGTTGTTCGTACGCTTTTTTTTCTAAATCGAAAACCTTTTGCAGATGTGCCGTCAGTACGCCCAGTGGTACTAGACGGAAATCAAACCGCATACAGCGCGACAATATTGTAGCGGGCAGCTTATGCGGTTCGGTAGTGGCTAGTATAAATACTACATGGGCGGGCGGCTCTTCCAGCGTTTTCAACAGTGCATTAAACGCCGAATCCGTCAACATGTGTACCTCGTCTATAATGTATACCTTGTACTTTCCGCTAACGGGCAGATACTTAACGCGCTCGCGTATTTCGCGCACCTCGTCTACCTTGTTGTTAGAGGCGGCGTCAATTTCTAAAATATCCATGTTGGCAGGCTCTGCCAACGCCTTGCACGCAGCGCACTTATCGCACGGAGAACCTTTTTTAGGCTTTTGGCAATTAACCGCGCGCGCGAAAATTTTAGCGCACGAAGTTTTTCCCGTCCCGCGCGAACCCGTAAATAAATAGGCATGGCTAATCCTCCCCAACGAAACCTGATTGGTAAGCGTCGCGGCAATAGGCTCCTGCCCGATAACATCCGCAAAAGACTTAGGACGGTATTTGCGGTACAATGCGGTATAGCTGCTGCTCATATACTCCTTTAATGCTTTTATTTATTTTATGCTTTTTATTTAATACTAAGAAAGGTCTCGCGGAAGTTTAAAAACGAAACAAGGCGTGGCTGTTTCAATTTTGAGTGCAAGTTGTACAACAGTTTATTTTTTTGCGCGTGCCGCGTACCTAGATGTACGCAAGCGCGCAAAAAAACAAAGCGTAGTGCTTTTCAAGCCAAAATTGAAACAGCTAAATCATGCGGACGGGTAGGATTAAGTACATAAAATCCTCCGCCCCGCCGCTCGGCGCGACTATACAGGGCGATACCGAATTGATAAATTTGATTACGATGTGGTCTACGGTGATATAGCGCAAAAGCTCGGTAAAATACCGCGCGTTAAACGCAATGGTAATATCCATGCCGCTGATTTTTACGGGAATTTTTTCTAAAATGTTGCCGATTTCAGAGTTGGATTCTAAGCGCATCACATCGTCTTTAATATCAAACTTAACCAAATTGTTGCGCTCGGCTTTGGCTAATAAAATGGCGCGCTCTAAGCCTTGCTCGAAAGCCTCGCGCGGGACGGTAACTTGTGACTCAAAATTAGTAGGAATGATTTGCTTATAATTGATATAGTCGCCGTCTAACAGACGCGTAGTAATGCGCGTATGGTCTAAATTTACCATTAAGTAATTTTTTTGAATGCTGATTTCAACGGGGTCGGACGAATCGTCTAAAATACGCGCAATTTCGTTTAAGCAGCGGCTCGGCACTACCGCGCTGAACATAGCGGTAGTTTTTTCGATAGGCTTTACGCATTTGGCTAAGCGGTAGCCGTCTAACGCAACGCCCGTTACCGACACATCGCCTACTTCCAACAATACGCCTTTTAACATCGGGCGCGCATCGTCTAAGCTTACCGAAAATGCGATTTTATGGATAAGGTCTTTAAATTCACTGCGGATAATCGTAAACTTTTGCGCGTCCGAAAGCTCTTTAACGGGCGGAAATTCGGCGGCGGGTAAGCATTGCAGCGTTCCCTCCGAATCGGTGTACCGAATTTTTAAGCGGCTGTCGGTACAGCTAAGCTCGATTTGCTCTTGCGTAAGTTTTTTTACAAACTCGGCAAAAAAGCGTCCCGGCACAACCGTTTCGCCCTCGATTTTAACATCGGCACGGATATGCTTTTCTATGGCTAATTCTAAATCGGTAGCGGTAAGCGTAAGCGTCCCTGCCGCCGCCTTTAAGTGTATGCCCTCTAAAATCGGGTTGGTAGTTTTAGATGCGGCCGCCTTAATAACCTGACCCACCGCCGCGCTTAAATCATTACCGTTGCAAACTAATTTCATAAACCTATAACTCCTTTTGCGTGTGTATAGTAAAGATTGTAACAAAGTTAAAAGCTTTTGTCAATCCATTTTTAACTATGGAGAATTGCTACGATTCTGCTAATTTCGGCATTAGGGTTTTTTGATTTTAAAATTTCTTAAATCGGGGTGGCCTAGCGAATACGACATTTTTTCGCGGTCGTCGTCGTAGATGGGTAAGGCGGCGTCTTCAAACAATTCGTCGCGGCCGGAGGGGTAAATTCCCTCGCGGTAGTTTTTCGGCTTTAAGCGTATTTCTTGCAGAAAGTTGGTGTTAAAAATCTTATCCGCCTGTGCGTAAATTGCTTCAAAATCCCGATTGGCAAACAAACTGTAATAGCCCTCGCTGGAAAAAATAACGTGGTCTAACAGCTTTATGTTAATCGACAGCAGCGCGATATTTAAGCGGCTGGTTAAATGAAGGTCTTCCTCTGACGGGCTTAGATTGCCCGACGGGTGGTTGTGCGCGATAACCACGTTGGTGGCTTTATGGCGGCAAGCGGTTTCGACAATTTTTTTAATTTCTACGGCGGAAAAATTGGTATCGCCTACCGCGACTAAATCTATATTGATAACGCGCTCCGAATTGTTTATGCAGGCTAGGTATATGTATTCTTTACTGCGGTTCATAAAGTACGGGGCTAAAAACCGCACCGCTTCGGTAGTGTTTCGGATAAACGTATTGTTGCGCAGCCGTGCAATCTCCGCCTTTCGCGCCGCAGGTAAAATGCTGGTAAGCATGCGTGCAGTTTCTTCGGTAACGTAAGCTTTAAGCTCGTTGACGTTTGCGTTTAATACACCCGAAAACGAACCGAACGTATCAATCAACAGATGGCTTAAAACATTGGTATCTACGCGCGGAATGGTGTTGAACAACAAATATTCTAACATTTCAATATCGCTAAACACCATAAAATCGGGGTCTGAATCTGCCGATTGCTTCATGCGCCCGCGATGCCCCGCATGCGGATGTTTAAGTTTTGGGCGCGGCTTGCCGCTTTGCTTTGCAGACGGCGCGGACTTGCCTTTCATTTCCAACTCGGTTTCTTCTACCAAATTTTCTATTTCTTTTAAAAAGTCTTTATCCATTTAATCGTCCGACACCCCCAACAAGTAATCTGTGGTAACCCCGAAAAACTTAGCTAGCAGCACAACTGCTTCGGCAGTAGGCACGCGGTCGCCTGTTTCCCAATGCGCGATAGCGGACTGGCTGATAAAATCAAAACATTTTGATAACGCCATTTGACTAAGCCCTTTTTCGATTCGCAATTCTTTTAACCTTTCCGCAAAGATTTCCATACCATATATTGTATATTATCAACCCCAAAAATACTTGTGCAAGTACTTTTGGGGTTACGCGGAAAATTATTTGCATTAGCATTTATGTATACAGGGTTCAGCGGACATTGCCGCTGCCGAAAATTTTGTACTTTAAGCTGGTAAGCTCTTTTAAACCCATAGGGCCGCGCGCGTGCAGCTTTTGGGTAGAAATGCCCATTTCCGCACCGAAACCAAACTCAAAGCCGTCGGTAAAGCGCGTAGACGCATTGTGGTAAACCGCCGCGCTGTCTACCGCGTTTAAAAAATACTCCGCCGCATCTTTATCGCGGGCAATAATGGTTTCGCTGTGCATAGTGCCGTAACGGTTGATATGGTCAATCGCCTCTTGTATATTTTCTACCACCTTAACGGCGATTTTTAACGCCAAAAACTCCTCGTAGTAATCTTCCTCTGTGGCGGACGTTACCCCTTTTTTGCATATTTTAACCGTTTGTTCGCATCCTACAATTTCTACGCCGTTTGTTATCAATGCGGCTACCATGCGCGGCAAAAATTCTTTGGCGATTTCTTTATCGATTAGCAGGCTTTCTAACGCGTTGCAAACGGCGGGGCGCGAAAGCTTTCCGTTTAGGATAATTTTTTCTGCCATATCCAAATCGGCGGAGGCATGCACATACGCGTGGCAGTTGCCTGCCCCTGTTTGAATAACGGGAATGGACGAATTTTCTACCACCGTTTTGATAAGCCCCGCAGAACCGCGCGGAATCAGCACGTCTACAATGCCGCTGCATTGCATAAGCGCGGACGCGCCCTCGCGTGAAGCATCGTTTATAAACTGAATAAATTCGGGGTTAAAGTTATTTTGCTTTAAGGCGTTTTTGATAACCTTTACAATAGTCGCGTTAGATTTTAGCGCGTCCTTACTGCCGCGCAGTACTATGGCGTTGCCTGTTTTTAAGCATAAACCTATTGCGTCCGCCGTTACGTTAGGGCGCGCCTCGTAAATTATGGCGATAAGACCCAACGGAACGCGCACCTTTTGAATCCGCAAGCCGGACGCAACCTTCCATTCTGCATCTATCTCGCCTATCGGGTCGGGCAGCGCTATCAGTGCCTCTAAGCCCTTTGCCATATCCTCAATCCGCTTTTCAGTAAGCGTTAAGCGGTCTATAAAATGGGCAGGCTTATCTACGGCCGCCGCAACGTCGGATTGATTAGCCTGTATGATGTACGGCGCGTTTTGCACTAAGCTGTCGGCAATAATTTGCAGCATACGGTTTTTTTCGGCGGAGGAACGCATGCCGATATAGCCGCTGTGATTTCTTGCTACCAAACATTGTTGTTTAATAGTGGTCATAAATTACTCCTTAATTTTCCTGCATTTCGGCGTTGTGGTACACCTCTTGCACGTCGTCGTTATCGTCGAACATATCCAACATTTTGTTAAACTTGTCGGCATCGGAGGGCGTTGCGTGAGTTTGCGGAATTCTTTCTATGCCGCTAGATAACACCGTATAGCCCTTTGCTTGCAGTGCCTCGCGGACGGCAGAAAGGTTTTCGGGCGCGGTAAGCACCTCGTAAGCCTCGTCTTGACTAAAAAAATCCTCCGCGCCTGCGTCCAACGCATCCATCATAACCGCATCTTCGCCGATTTTGGCAGTTTTTTCGATAACTAAAACGCCCTTGCTTTCAAACAAATACGACACGCAGCCCGTTGTACCCATCGCGCCACCCGCCCTGTCAAAGATGTAGCGCATCTCGCTAGCGGTACGGTTTTTGTTGTCGGTTAGCGTTTCTACAATTACCGCTACGCCGCCCGGCCCGTAGCCCTCGTATATAATGGATTCGTACTGAATAGCGTGTAACTCGCCCGCCGCTTTTTTAATGCCGCGAAAAATATTATCCGACGGCATATTCGCTGCCTTTGCTTTGGCAATCGCATCGCGCAGACGCGAATTTGCGGACGGGTCTGCACCGCCAAACTTTACCGCAACGGCTAACTCGCGCCCGATTTTAGTAAAAACCTTAGCGCGCGCCGCGTCTGTTTTGCCTTTTTGACGCTTGATAGTAGACCACTTGCTATGTCCTGCCATTATAGGCTTCCCTCAAAATTTTTTAATTGATACAGTATAATGCCCGCGCTTACGGCGGCGTTTAACGATTCTGTATCGCGCATAGGAATTGAAACTACGGTATCGGCAAGCTGTAAAAGCCCGCCGTCTACGCCGTCCGCCTCGCTGCCGATAATCAATACGGCTTTTTTAGGACGGTGCGTTGCCGAAAAAATATTTTCGCCGCGCATATCGGCGGCGTATACGGTGTATCCGTTTTGCTTTAACGCGCCTAAGCTTATATCTTGTGCGCAAAATACATGTACCTTTAATAACGCGCTCATCGAACTGCGCACGGTTTTAGGATTATACACATCGGCGCAAGCGTCTAGTATTACATCGTTAAAGCCCGCGGCGGCGGCGGTACGGATAATAGTGCCCAAATTTCCGGGGTCGCGGATGCCGTTAAGATATAAACAAAAATCGCCCAACGCGCGGATAGCAGTATCTTGTGCTAATACAGCCAGTATTCCTTGACTATGTTCGGTATCGGCTATTTTATCAAAAACGCGGCTTTCAACCGTAAAAATTAAAGACGCTTTTACGCTTTGATGCACTACTGCTAGCAGCTCCGAAAATTTTTCGGCGCGGCTTTGGCAAACAAATACCGCGCAAAAAGCTTGCGGCTTAAAATTAGCGGCATCTAAAACCCAACGCGCTCCTTCTACAACGTATTGTGCGTTTTCGGCGCGGTACGCTTTATCCGCCAACAGCTTTTTAACGTGTTTGAGTTTTAAATTGTCCGCCGAACGTATAACTTCCATACTGTACGCAGCTTATTATTTAACCTAATTTTGCAACGGCTGTTTTAGCTTTATTTGCAAGTGCGGTGAATGCCGCCGCATCGGAAACCGCGATTTCCGCCAGCATTTTGCGGTTAAGTTCTATACCTGATGCCTTTAAACCAAACATAAATTTAGAATACGACAATCCGTTTTGACGCGCCGCCGCGTTAATACGCGTAATCCAAAGCTTTCTGAAATCGCGCTTTTTTAAACGACGGCCGATATATGCGTACATCAAGCTTTTCATAACCGCTTCGCGCGCGACGCGGTACGAACGGGATTTAGAACCCCAGTAGCCTTTGGCAAGCTTCATTATTTTTCTTTTTTTCTTTTGCGCGTTTACCGCTCTTTTAATTCTCATGATAGTATCTCCTTAATTAGTGGTTGCCGCATTTATTTTTGCAGCAGCGATTTAATTGCCCGTGCCTGCTTTTCCGACTCTAAATACGAACCCTCGCGCAGGTCGGCTTTACGTTTGCGCGGCTTTTTGGTAAGAATGTGGCTTTTGCCGGGACTTCCGTGCTTTACCTTTCCGTTTGCGGTTACGCGGTAGCGTTTTTTTGCACCGCTGTGGCTTTTCATTTTAGGCATGTCTGCATACCCTCCTTTTTACTGTTTGCTGTATAATTAGTTAGTGTTTAGGTTGCTTTTTTGGGCACCAGTATCATGATGATACTTCTGCCCTCCGTAGACGGCTTTTTATCCTGAACCGATAAATCCTCGCATAAAACATAAAAATCTTCCATTACCTTAACGCCCAGCGTTGCGTGCGCGGCTTGCCGTCCGCGCATACGGATAGAAACCTTTACCTTGTCGCCCGCCGCTAAAAATTTGCGCGCGTGCTTTGCTTTGGTTTCTAAGTCGTGCTTATCGATAGTCATCGAAAGCCAAACCTCTTTAAGCTCCGAAACCTTTTGGTTGCGGCGCGTTTCCTTTTCGCGCTTTTGCGTATCAAACTTAAATTTGCCAAAATCCATAATCTTGCATACGGGCGGTTTGGCGGTAGGCGAAATTTTAACCAAGTCAAGATTTTTCTCATCCGCAAGACGGTTAGCGTCTGCCGCGCTCATAATGCCTAGCTGTGCACCGTCGGCGGCAATCACGCGCACCTCGCGGTCGCGGATTCTTTGATTGATTTCCACATCTTTAAAATTAATGGGCTTTACCCTCCTTAGGGATAATTTAGGGGACAATTTTTGCCGAATAGATTTTTAAAAAAATTTGCGATTTTTTTTGACCCAAAAGCGTAGCAACGCTACGTAATAGGGGCAAAAAAAAACGGAAATTTATTAAAAAGATATCGGCAAAAAAAAGAAAACGGGTAGAGATGACTATCTCTACCCGCAAAAGTATTTAAAAAGTGCTTTAAAAACACTTTTGAAATCTGATTTTTGCGTTACCGTAGCCAGCCGCTTGCCGCACGGTGAGATTACTCATCTGCTTGTAACGCTTATATACTACCCTATTTATTAAAATATGTCAACTAAATTTAACTAAGTTTTTTAACAGTTTACGACATGAGTTTTTGCCGCAAGCTTTTTCGCGCGCCTTTACTTTTACCACGCGGTGGGAACGCCGTCTGCAAAGTGCCAAAAGTTTCCTTGTGTTGCGGGTTCGGTTTCGGAATAATAGTAGCGCGTTGCGTTTACAACCTGTGCGTTGTTGCCTGTGTTTATGGCGTTAAACTGCGCCGCGCTTTCGCCGCCGTAGTAGACGGTAGTTAAGGCGTTGCAGTTGCGGAACGCGTCGCTTTGGATTTGCGTTACGCTGGCGGGAATGACAATGCTAGTTAGTGCGCTGCAACCGCTAAAGGTGTTGTCGCGGATGGTGGTTACGCCGTGCGGAATAATGATGTCGGTTAAGCTTGTTGCGCCGTTAAACGCGTGCGCCCCTATTTCCGTAACACTTGCGGGCAGTGCGATTTCGGTTAGGCTTACACAACCTTGAAACGCGCTGTTGCCGATAGACGTTACGCTGGCGGGGATTGTTACGCTAACTAGGTTCACGCAGTCGCGGAAGGCGTTGTTCGGGAGTGCCGTAACGGTGTCGGGAATGACAACCTCCGTTAGGTTCATGCGGAAATTATTAACCGCCGCGCCGGCGTTAAAATGCCACTTGACCGCCGCGTTGGGGCTGTTGCCGAATGCGTTGGCGATGTTGGAAACGGTAGAGGCAATTTCTATAAAGGTAAGCGCGGAATTGTTGCGGAACGCGTCGCTGCCGATTGTGGTTACGCCGTCTGCGATGATTACGGTTTCTACGCCGCCTATGCCGTTAAACGCGTTGTTGGCGATTTGCGTACCGTTTAAGCCGTCTATGCGCACCGTTTTTAGCGATTGCGGAATAAAGGAGGCTTGCCCGTTCATGTTTTGCGCGCCGAATATGTAGCCGAAGTGCGTGTTATTGCCGCCGTTGCGGTTTTGCCCGCTAAACGGAATGCTTAGGTTTTCTAGGCTCTCCGTGCCGCTAAACGCGCCTAAACCGATAGAGGTTACGCTGTGCGGAATGGAAACGCTGGTTAGGCTTGTATTGTCGGCGAATGCGCCTGCGGCGATAGACGTTACCGCTATTCCGTCAACCTCTTCGGGGATAGCGATTGCGGCAGAGGTGCCGAAGTAGCCTGTAACGGTATTGCCTACTATATCAAGCCCAGCATAGGGGTCATCTAGATTTATAATCTCTCCGTTATTATTGGCAAATAAATTATCCGATATTACAATTAAATTAGCAGCCGTGATACTATTCCCATTCCCATTAAATAGGCCACTGAAATTTATTGAAAGCGGTGTCCAATTAGAATCGATATTTATATTATGAGTTAAAATATAATTTCCCTCTGCCCTTATATTTCTTAAGTGCCGCTCACTATTTATAATTTCATATGTTATTCCGTCAAGCATTAATTTACCGCCAAATAAAGCACATACTTCTTTTTCAAAATTTTTTGTCCAAGGTCTTTCTTCAAATTTAAGTCTATATTTAATAATCAACGTATCAAGCACATAAGTTTCGGGCGCAAGATGAAGCACATCTAATAAATTAAACTCAGAAATAGTATTGTCAAATGAATTGCCATAAAAAAACGCCAAAGACTCTACTCCGCGTATTGTAAACTCTGCTGCCTCAAATTTAGGCAAAGTGTTATCGCAAACAATTATCAATTCATCATTACTTATCACATTAATAATATCCAAAACATGCACCCACATAGTATATAATTTAGTTCCGTTTGGTATAGCGTTGTAATCCAATTGAGTTGTAAATAAATAGTTGGTGCCGCTTCCATCCGTCGCCGTATTCCAGCCGCTAAAAACATGGTCTGCACGTGAAGGCGCAGAAATTACATGCCCATTATGCATATCCGTAGTCTTTATAATTGATTCAATATATAATGTGTCCACCGACAATGTAGTACCGTATATAACGGGGCGACCAGAATTCCAATTAGTTGCCCAATTAAGCGGTTGACTTTCCTCTTCGACATAAATCGTTAAATTGGTGCAATCTTGAAATGCGTTTGCTTCTACGTTCACTACGCCACTAGAAAGGACAACATTTGTTAGCTCATCTAAACCATTAAATGCATTCGATGAAATATCTCCACCCATTATAGTTGCGCTATCAAGTCTTAACCAAAAACTAGAATATAACTCGCTCTCACGAAATATATAATCAAAATTCCTAGCACCCATTCCGTCTGCTCTTTCACCTACAAACGGTAAACTTATAGTTTCTATAAAACTACTGTGAAATGCACCTTGTCCAATACGCTCCACAGAATTAGGTATAACTATGCTTGTCAATTCAGATATCATTGCAAATGCTCCAGCATCAATTTCTCTTAAGTCACTAGAAAAAATGACCTTCGCCAAGTTCGAACAACCCAAAAATGCTCCCGCTTTTACATGTTCTATGCCAATTGGTAAATTTATTTCCAAAAGGCGACCGCAGTTAAAAAATGCACGATAGCCAAGATACGTTAAGCTGTCGGGTAGCTTAACACTGCGCAAAGAATCACAGCGCAAAAACGCTTCCTCGCCGATACTTACCACACCTTCGGGGATGTCTATTTCAGCTAATTTCGTTGCAAACCAAAAAGCCCCATTTCCGATATATTTTAAGCTATCAGGTAGATGGATACTTGTTAAAGAATTAGCACTACTAAATGCCCTGTCAGCAATCCCCACAGTACCAGGTCTTAGCGAAACCGTAACTTCATACATAAAATTACCGTTTGAGTCATAATAACCATTCTTGTGCAAAAATCCTACTGCCCAGTTTCCCGCATAAATTACGTCATCCTCTATTTCCAAAACAACCGTATTACTAAACGCATTTAATCCGATATGCGTAACGCTTTCGGGAATAACAATGCTTGTAATGTCTACGCGATTTTCAAACGCCCGCTCTGAAATACTGATTAACGAGGACGGCAACTCAATATCTCCGCTAATACCATGCGGCACATAAATAATACGGGTTTTCTCTATATCATATAATATTCCGTCATCAGTGCTTGCATAGTGCAAATTTCCGCCGTTAACAATAATTTTAATTAAGCTTGAGCAGCCCTCAAACGCACTAAAATAAACTTTATCAGAAATATAGGTAACATTAGCAGGTATATGAATATACCAAATATTTGCGCAACCGTGAAACGCATCATCTTCGATTCGGATACTATTACCGCTATTTACAATTTCCACCGTTTTTAGCGATTGCGGAATATGGTAGCCTTGCACAACAGCGTGCGTTGAGCCGAATATCCAACCAAAATGCGTTGCACCCGTTCCGTCTGCTCTTTCACCTATAAACGGCAATTCGATTAACTCTAAGTTATTCGCGCCCTCAAACGCACCCCGCATAATGCTTGTCACGGGACGGCTAACTCCGTCAATTACAACAGAATCGGGTAAAGAAAATTGACTTTCGTTACCTATATACCGTCTTAAAACCGTTTCGCCTCCTTCCAGTACATAATACGCGCCGTCTGTAATTGCAAAAGGCAAGGCAGAGTTAAAACTCCACACTACGGTTTGATTATGCGGATTCCATAAATTATCCCAACCATTCGGCTTACTTGAAGCTTCGGCAAAAATGGTTAAGTTATGGCATCCATTAAACGCATTTTGCCCGATACTGGTTACACTTTTAGGTATAATAATAGAGGTTAAACCAGTGCAACCTTGAAACGCAAAACTGCTAATACTGGTTATGCTTGGAGGAATGGTAATGTAAGAAAGCTGGGTTTGGTTAGAGAAAGCATCGGTAGCTATTGAAGTAATATTTATACCTGCAATGGTCGATGGCAAAGAAAAGCTTGTCTGCCCACCTAAAATGCCTAAAAATTGTGATCCTCTAAACGAATAGTTCCCTTGCCAGTTCACCAATGTGTTGGCGTGGAAAGCGTTATTTCCTATTGTAGTTACGGATTCAGGTATCAAGATTTGAGTTAGTTGGGCTTGGTTGGCAAAAGCATTTGAAGCAATAGCTGTAGCTCCATTAGGAATTTCTAAAATACCATTGAAATTAGGGGGAGGTACAAATCCTGTAACAACATTATTTTGAGTAATCAAATCAGCACCAAGACCAATGTTTTTATATCGAACACCATTTACAAGTTTTAATGTGGGACCAAAAGTCATATCTTTAACAGTAAACTGATATGTCGTTACTAATTGCGACGAGTTCTCCGCATTCCACACTATGCCAAATCTACCTCCCTTGTGGTCTGCACCGTGTGAATTATATCTATCCAATGGTTGTGGTCTTAAAGGTCTGTTTAAATCTGCAAAAACATCAACCGAAGCAAGTTTAATCAATTTACCATAGCCAGGATCTTCATGCAGAGGCAAATCAGGGGGTCTTTTTTGTTGCAAGCGATCACCAAAATAAGTAGCTCTTAATTCACTAGCCCCATATTGTACTGCGTTATACGTTTTCTCATTTGGTTCTACTGAATTTGCCACTAAATTATAAAACTCAACTAATAAATCAATATATTGAAAGAGTCCATCAAACCCAATAGTCGCAACTGACGCACCAAATTTTACTGTATGCCATGGATCATAGGGGCTGACATTAATGCCCGTATTCTTGTATAATAACTCCGAAAAACAAAAGAACGCACCTAAATCCGTGTCTAAGTCGTAATTTGTATCCCAAGGATTGGGAGCGAATCTGTTAGCTAACTCTGCTGCAACAGAAAAGTTTTGAATATTATATTTCCTTGATCCCCAAAACGATATTCGCTCTGTAAATCTTGTAGGTGTATGTATTAAAGGCATTGCAACAACTCTTTGCGCACCCGTGTTGTTGGTGTAGCTTAGAGTTTTGTTTCGCAAATTAGTCGCGGTATATACATAATCTCCCTCTACACGACCCTCTACATTGCAGTGCCTTACTCGCACCTGTCCAGTGCCTGCAGGAATTACCGCATATTCGTACTCAAACAAAGGTGAAATCATAAACTCGTAGTCTAAAACTTTTTCCCATTTAACAGTAATATCTATTACTTGGATAAGCGCCCGACGGATGCCCCATGAATCATTGAACACATCGATTATCCAACCATACTCTTCGCCCATAAATGTTCTCAACCCTAAAGTTGAGAACTCTTCCACGGGAATTATATGTATAATTGGATCATTGCCAGTTACCGTCATTGCTGATGACGTAACTGAAACACCGTTTGTATAGCGATTTGTGCGATAGTTTTGTATCGTACCTTCGCCGTCCATCAGAATGTCTGAATTTGTCCATTCAATGTGTTTTTGCTCTAGTTCTGTGGATGCATGAGCGACCGTTGAACTTGGCCGCATGAAAATGATTAGGCTTGCTGCTGCCGCAAGGCACAAAACTAAAAATATACCTACCATCTTTTTCTTACTTTTGCTTGCTATTTTCATTTTTTACTCCTTTGTGACAAAATGTCATTTTTTTATTTTCTTTAATTTGCTAAACTCTATTTACAAGCGTCTGCTCCCAACCTATGGTGCGGCCCCATATAGGGGCAACAATTCTATTGGGTAACTCTTGAACAAAGTCAAAATCACAATTGACCACCCGACCGTCTGACATCGCCGTGAAATGGATACCGACAACTCCACCCGCTATCAACATTGACGAAATTTGACCTTTTGCGGTTGAGTGTACCACTATTCCGCTGTTTATTCCAACGATACCGCCCGCTACATCATAAAAATTCTCGCTTTCAAGAATTTCATCCGCCGTTCTATTGCTTTGGCTTGTTACCATTCCGTCAAACGAACAGTTGATTATGCTGCTAGTATTGTAGCCTACTATCCCTCCTGTAACACCGCTTGATTTTATTACACCTTTTACGCTGCAATTAGCGATAGTTGCACCTTTAGTATTTATTGACGCAATCGTGCCAAGTTGGATAAACTCATCGTCGGACGTCTTATTAATGGACACATTTTCTAGTATAATGCCGCTAATATAGCCTTCGTTTGCAGCAAACAATCCTGTGGTGCCGGAAAGGTTGCTTATGACGAATTCCCCGCTATTCACAAGCATCCCAGTAAAAGTACCCAATCCTTGCCACTCTGCGCCGTCTAAATCGATATTAGCCTTTAAAACGTACCAACCGCCTAAATCCTCTTTAATTGCAATTAAATCCTCTGCTGAACTCACCGCAGTCATTTCCGATTCATTAATTACAAAAACTTGGGCAACTAGGACATTATGTTTTTTCTTGGTGCTGCTATCATATAATGTGGCATGAATCGTTGTATGACCTATAAAGCCAATGCTTTGATTCCCTGCTCGAAGTGCCGTAACTGTTTCGTTTTTCACGCTAGCAACCCACTCCGAACTGCTACGCAACGAATACTTGTTAATGTTTATTCCGCTATGTTTGAATATTTCACGAATATTTAAATCGGCTGTTTCGCCTACTTTCAAAAAAAGATACTGTTCGTCAAAATAAAACGGCGCGTCCCCGTCCGAATAGTCGTTTATATGGTTGCATCCTACAGAAAACAGCGTCAATCCAAGCAGCATTAGCGCTATAACGACCATTCCTGTTAGTTTTTTAGCCATGAAAAACCTATTTTCACCAAACACAAAACTTCTCCTCTTTTTTTGCCTGTGCCTACTAGCTACTTTATTATATCAACTTATTTTTAAAGTGTCAACCAAATTCTACAAATTCCTCACAAATAATTATGTTTTGTTTCACCTAAATCGATATAAAAAACGCCGCAAATAATACGGCAGTCCATAATCTAACTTTTTTCATTGTCATATTCTCCGTTTTTCTTAATCTTATTTAGTTTTTAGATTGTCGTTGTAACCAAATACTTTCAATGTCGTCTGATGTTAACAGTCCATCATTGTAAGCATCAAGTAAGCTGTAAAAATTTCCATTGTACCAAACATTAATCCAGGATGATGTGCCAAAAATAAACTCAAAGCCTGCAATTGTTTCTTTAGTAATATTTCCAAGACCACCATCAGGCAAAATAGAAGACTCCGATAGGCTGGTTTGAAATATTAGCACAACACTTTCATCAAATGTGCCATAATATTTGCTAACCCAAAGATTATTCATTTTAACCCTTGAATTTTTTGGAAGCTTCTTAATATAGTTCTGCCTTATCTTAATTTCTAATTCTGTTTCAATGTCAGGGTCTGAATTCGGATGCCTTTTATTGTTGCCACACCCCGCAAAAATTCCTAATCCCATAATTAAAATCATCCCCATTGTTAAAATTTTTGTTATTGTTTTTTTTATAGTTTTTTCTATTCTCCTTTCGCCAAACACAAAAGCTCTCCTCTTTTTTGTTTTATTCTTACTATCTAATTTATTATATCATTTTACCTATTTAAGCGTCAACCAAATTCTACAAATTCCTCACAAATAATTATGTTTTGTTTCACCTAAGACGATATAAAAACGCCGCAAATAATACGGCAGTCCTATAATCTAACTTTTTTTCATTTTGTATCTCCTTTTGTGTTTTTTGGAGTTTTTTAATAACGCAGCTGTGTCAATCATAAAAAAGATAACTACCAATAAATAAACAGATATTGCAACAAAGCCCTCTATATTATACGCTCCTGCTATAATAAGAGATAGCGTTGGATAAACAAGTGCTGCGGTAAATGACAGCACCAGCAGTACTTGAAAAAATAGGATTATTCGGCGGTTATATTTTTTGTTTCCGAATATATACAATATCGCACATACCGTCAGCGGCAATAAAATAATAAGAAATACTTCATAAATAAAACTTACAAAGAACCCAATTAAAACATTCTGCCTTATATAGCTTGAGGGATAAGAATCGGCAAGCCGTATAAAAAGCTGTACAAATTGACCAATTGTAAAAATAATGGCTGGGCTTAAAAGAATCATTACTTTTAGAATAAGATTCTTTTTGCTTTGTGTGTTTTCCGCTATTCCCCATACCGTATGATTTTCATTTTTACTTATTTCCGTGTTGCTTCTTTCGGTAAAGCTGTTTGTTTTTAAACGCTTTTCGCAATAAATGCAAACTTCTGCGTCTGTATCATTCATTTGTTTACAGTCCTTGCAAAGCATTTAAAAACCTCCTCAACAGAAATTAGTAGATTTAAGTTGCAAACAATCTTATATTTATTATATCAATTTATTTTTTAAGCGTCAACCTTTCAATCAAAATTTTTACTACTTGAAAAAACTAAATTCTACTTTCAAGTTGTTGGTTATTTTTGTAATTTCTATAACGGCAAGTCTGACGGGCGGCATGGCTGGAAAAACACCGTAACTTTGACATCCCTTGCGTACTAAGGCTGTTTCAAAGTTCACATATAATACATTATCTTGAAAACGAATTTCATTTACGCTACAATTATGAAATGCAAGTCCGTCTAAAAACACAATCAACACCAGTTGATTCTTTTCAAAAAAATCATTATCGTAGATATCTATATGTTCTAAATAAAAATTGTTCCATTCGTCAATATCGTTATATAGAAGTCCCGATTGCTGTTCGGTTTCGTTCCATATACTTAACTCGGCTTTATTGTTGATTACGGATACAAACGCCTCACTTACGTCTATTTGTTCAGGCTCTATAAAAAAATCTCTTTTATAAAAACGCGCGGCAAACGCAGCGTTTTCTAAGCCTTTTATTTGACCAAAGTTCGGGTCTTTTGCACTGCATCCTCCTAATCCCATAATTAAAATCACCCCTATCGCCAAAATATTTATTAACGTTTTTTTCATAAGTTTTTCTATCCTCCTTTCGCCAAATACAAAAACTCTCCCCCTCTTTTGCTTTATTTTAACTATCTAATTAATTTATAACATTTTAACTATTTAAGCGTCAGACAAATTCTGCAATCACTCACAACTAACTACTTTATTTGCGTTTTCCATAGACCGTGCAGATTGCAGTATGCGTACACCGCTAGCGGTTTATCGTCTATAAAGCTAAATGCGACTTCGGGCTTATCGCCCACGCTTAACCGTTTGCGCTGCCCGCCGTTTTGGGTTTCGACAAACACAAACGAAATATGGTGCGCCTCTTCCATCGGGTGCGGCAGCGAACCGATTTTAACGTGCGCGGAATCATACGATAGACTTACAACAGGCAAATGCTTTTCTACACCCGCTTCTGCGGTGTGCGGCGTCAGCACTTTCATTTCTTGTCCGCAGCATACAAGAGGAACGCTTGCATCTTGAATCATCCCTACCAGGTTGCCGCAGTGTGCGCACAAAGCAAATTTTTGGTTAGCACTGTTTTTCATAATTTTTTTCTCCTTGTGTTAAATGGTATTTTAAAATCTTATTGAACAAATTGTTTGGCGTGTTTAAGCACGCGGTACGCCATTTGCGCGCTGTAAAAAGACCCGTCTACGGGCACAACGTACCAATTGCGGTTGTTGGGGAAACGCGCACGGCGCACCCTAGGGTGGCGATGACACAGCCATTTTGCGTAAGCATCCGAAATGCGCACGATTAGCGATACGTATGTTTGAAGGTTATCCGTACTGCTATGGTCTATTTTTTCGTATACCAGCGCGTACGTTTTTTGATTGATTTTTAAGCTTGCGGGCATGTACCGCTTTTCGCGTTCGGTGATAGCGGTATCGGGTAAGCTTTTGCGCACATAATGCAGCATGCGTTTGCGCGTCATAAAAAAGGCGGGCTTGTTTCGCTGCATAAAGATTTTTAACGCCTCGTTGTATTCGGCAATTGCCGCCGCGTACATTTCGTCCGCCGTGTCCGCATTTTGCGCCGCCTGCTGCTGAATTTTGTGCGCATCCAGCCGCGCCGCCTCTATATCCGTAACGTAACGGCTTAACTCTTGACGGTAATAAAGATTTAAAACGTAAGCAAAGGCTGCGTCTAAAATCTTATACACCTCTTCCTTGCTAGTAAACGATTGGTCTACGATTAGGCTGTAAAAGTTTTCGCCCTTTGGAAATTGCGCGCGCTTAAACGCCGTATGACGCGCAGCAACTTCGGCGGCGGTTGCATCGTCTAAGCGCACAATAAATTTAAGCACATTGCCGCGCTCGTACATCAGCGCAAAGCACCACTCGCCGCAATGCAGGGCATCGCAGTAATGTTTTTTTGCACGCAGCACAACACCAGGCAAAACGGGGTTTTCTTCTGCCGCGCAAAGTGCCTCCCACATATCGTCTATGTAATCAAATACATCCTCGCGCGATAAAGTAAACCTTAACGCGGGAACTGCCGCGCTGCCGTTAGCCTTTTTTTCTAAGATAAAAGCCTCCGTTTCGGCGTTTGCCTGCGCAAGATTGCGCAACATTTCTTCATCAAGCGTAGCCTCGCCGCCTTGCGCCGCCGCTTCTTCGGCGCGGGCAAACTGCTTAAACTGAGGCGTTTTTTCCGCCTCCGCCTCTTCGGCATGAATATCCGCAATTTCGGCAAGCGTCAACTCTTGCTCTGCGCCCAGCTGCATAAATAAGCTGATATCCTCTTCCTTAGAATGCTTGGCAAGCTCGGTAGGCGCGCAGAATTCAAGCCCTTGCCGCGCCGCAGCCTTTAACTGCAACAAGTACAATATCGTATACGTTACGCCCGCGCCCGCCATAAGCCCTGCCATCAGCAATAAAATAATATATAATGCGTCCATGTTAATGTAGCCTCCTTTGTGCCTTTGGTTACGCGTTTACGCGCGGCTTTTCGTCCGTCTTTTTTTTCTTTACAACAAACCAGCATACAACCGTTAGTATACTGCCGATGATTAGCCCGATAATAAACCACAGCCATAACGGCACGCGGCGCGGCGGCGGCGCGGTTACAAAGTGCGCCGACGATTCTTCGGACTGATAAAAGTTTTCGGTTTCGGCAAAACGGATATATACCGTGTAATCGGTCTTTGCGTCTAACCCCGTAAACACATTAGAACTTTGCCATTCGCCGTTATTTAGTTTATACTCCGCACCCTCCACCGCGCTTACGGTAAGGCTGTTATCGGTTGCAGATGCAATGCGCAGCAGCGGCGCGTCCGCGTGCGCCTTTTCAACGGTAAATATAACCTCCGAAACAAACTGTATTTGGTAGTCGGGATTTGCAAGCGTGCCTATTTGGATAAGGTATTGCCCCGCATTTTCTCCCGCCTGCCGCGATAATAATCCGCTTAACGTATCGCCGCCGTAAAGCCCTTCCGCCGTAAAAGCTAAGGTCGGGTCGCTTTCACCGAATATCTTGCTTTGCCCCGCAACGGGAGTTACGGTAAGCGGCGCAGGGACAATAGCAAACGTTACGCTGATAGCACCCGCATAATTGCCTACGCCCGTAACGGTTACGGTGGCAAGGCCGACATGCACATTGTTTTGATACGATACCGTGTAGTCGCGCGCTGTTCTCATATCCCCGTGCAATGCGGGCGCGGGGGTATGCGGCAGCCCGTTGTATATAAATTGTCCGCTCACTAAGCCTAGCTGATTGGTAAGCGTTAAGGGCAGAATTTTAAATTGCACGCTGTCGGTTAGTAAATCCGCGTACTGATTAGGGCTTTGCGTTAAAACGGCACGCACATAATAAACCCCTGCGTCAATAGGTGCGGCGGCAAGCCGTGAGGTAAAGTTATCAGAACTAAATTCAAATACCGTGCTGTCCCATTCTCCTGATAGTATAGCTACCGACGGCGCGGCCGCGTTTCCGCTGAACACAAAATCAGGCATGCTTACCTGCGCCGCGCCCGAAAGCGTGCCGATAGTCCACGTTAAGCTTATATCGCCGCTTGTGCCGTCCGACCAAATATAATTGTCCCTTAGACTAAAACGCACTATATAGGTACCTGCGGTTGTGCCAGATGTGAAACCGCCTACCAGTTCGTATGCGGTAAGCGTATTATCAAAGTCTACACCTGTTTGCGACTCGCCGTTAAACACTAATCCCGCAATAACTTGCGGTATGGCTACGGGTTGCAAGGCAACGTTTAAGGTAAGCTCAAACACAATGGTTATAAAATTATCCGTATCGACGGGCGTAAAGGTTGCTAAAAATCCCCGCTCTCCCGCCGTACCTACGGAAGTTGCAAGATTATCTACCCACGCCCAGCCTTCGGGCAATGCTACATCCGCCAGCGTATCGCCGTAAACAGCCGTTAGATTAAGCGGCTCTGTAAATGCGGGAACTGCTTGATTTATGGTAAAGGCAATCTCTGCCGTGCCGCCCCAGTCGCCCGTCCCTGCAACCTCTATCTCCGCAAGCCCTGCGTTTACGTTGTTGCGGTAGGCGGTAATGGTAAAGGTAACCTCTCCGTTTACCGCGCTTACCTGCGGCGTATGCGCAAGGCCGTTGTAGGTTTGGGCAGCAACCGCGTTAAACATTCCCGCATTGATTGCAAGCGGCAATAAATAATTAGGTACGCTGTGCGGAGTATCAAAGCTAGGCAACTTGCCCTCCTCTACCGTCCAAACGGGGGCGTTAAAGCGTCCGCCCAGCGTTGCATCGAATAAAATTTCTCCCGACTTAATATCCTCGCCGTTTAATCGGTCAAGCCCGAACTCACCCGATAAAAACGCCGCGCCTACATCTAAGCCGTCAACGCTTTGCATGCGCGAAAACGCGATGTTATTAGAAAGCGTGCCCGCGTTTTTATAGCCCGTAATGCGCCCCGCCGAACCTATCTGCGCCCCGCCGTTATCCGTTATATCCGCCACCACGCTTTGGTTTAATGCCGCGCTGGACGTAATACTGCCGTCGTACAGATAACCCGCAATGCCGCCCGCAAAGTTTCTTGCACGTACACTGCCGGAGGCGTAGCAGTTAATAATAAAGCTGTTTGCGTTTGCGTTGGTGCGGTTTACATCGCCCGCAATGCCCCCCACATAGTTGCGTCCCGAAACCGTACCGTCTACAAAATAACACTGCTCTATGATACTAGGGGTTGCGCTGCTGCTGATATGCCCCACAATGCCGCCCACGCTGTCGCGCCCCGAAACGTCCGCACCGTACACAAAGCTTTGCGCAATTTTGCTGTTGGCGATGTAGCCCGTAAGCCCGCCGATTTCGTCAAACGCACTGCCGCTGCCCGCGCCTTGTACACTGCCCGAAAAGCTGCTGCGGCTAAGCCCAGAACTACTATTATACAATTCTCCTACTATACCGCCCACGCGCTTAGAACCGCGCACCGCACTATCGGTAACCTGCGCATTTAAAATGACGCCCGCATTCACAAAGCCCGCAACCGTGCCTACATGCTCGGCGGCGGTAATTTCCGCACCCTCTATATTAATATCGCGCACCGTTCCGTAGGTATAGCCGAACAGCCCCGCGTATTTAAGCGAAGTATCGTGGATAAATAAACCCGTAACGGTATAGCCGCCGCCGTCTAAAACGCCGCGAAACGCATGCTGCGCATCTAAGCCTATCGGCACAAAACCCTTGCCGCCGTTATAGCCCGCACCCGACACCGATAGATAGTGCGTTAAATCTATATCGTTGCCCAGCGCATAATAAACGCCGCTCGCGCCGCCCGAAGCGTTGGTTTCTTGTGCAAGCTGCGCTAAATCCTCCGCGCTTGAAAGTATGTACGGATTGTCGGCCGTTCCGTTTCCTTGGATGCCGCTTGCTACACGCGGCGCGCCCCCAAACAGCATTAAAACCGTCATGCCCGCTATAAGCGCAAACAGTACCAAACCATAAACCCAAACTCTTCTTTTCGTCAGCATAAGTGTTTCTCCTAGTGCCAATTTTGTGTTTTATACGTAAATTTTTTAACCTTTGCAGTAGTTGTTATACTTATACAGTATATGTTAATAGAAAAAGCTTGTCAAGCATATGACCGTAAAAAAAAGAAAAAACAAATATTTTTTAACTATGACACTAAAAAAGCGCACCGCTAATTATACGGTGCGCAAAGACACTAAAAAAGCGCACCGTATAGTAGCGGTGCGCTTTTTGCGTTTTGTTTAGTGTCTGTCGCGGCGGTCGAAATTGCGCTGGGCTTTTTTGGCTTTGCGGCATTCGGGGCAGCGTGCAGGCTCATTAGTGAAGCCTTTTTCTTGATAGAACGCTTGCTCGCCTTCGGTAAAGACGAATTCTTTATTGCAATCTTTGCAAATCAGAGTTTTATCTGCCATTTAGGTTGAAACCTCCTTTACATATTTTGGACCGGAAACGTTCAACCTTTTTGGCAAGTTGACTAGTACTTCGGAAGCCATTATATATAGAATAAACTGTTTAAAAATATTTGTCAAGTGTTTTACGGATTATTTTTTTGCGGACGGCTTGTCGGCGGCAGGCGCGGCGGCAGGCTTGTCGGCGGGCTTTACCTCTTTGCCTAAAAACTCTGGCAGCTGTAAGCCCGACATTTTAAACAAGTCATTCAGCGGCGGGATAGAACGCCCCATGCCGGATAAAAACCCTGCGGTGGTAGTCGTTCCGTCGTTTCCTCCGCCCATAGAGTCCCACACCGTAACCTTGTCGATTTTGATGTTTTTAATCGCCTCTACCTGCGTTGCCACCAGCGTTTCGATTTTATCCGCCATCATAAGCTTAACCGCGTTGTCGGCCGTTCCGCCCGCAGATTTTACAATTTGCCCAAAGCCGTCGGCTTGTTTTACTAAAACCGCAAAAATACCTTCCGCTTCGGCAAGACGCATCGCCTTAATACCGTCCGCCTCACCCTTTGCTTTGCGGCGAATCATTTCGGCCTCGGCCTCAGCCTCTAACTCTACTTTGCGTTTTTGAATTTCCGTCTTTACAATGATGTCGGCTTCTAAGGTGGATTTCTCACGCGCGGCACGGGCAGCTTCTGCTTGCTGTTCGGCTTGATACGCCGCACGCTTTGCGTTTGCCTCCGCCGTCATTTCGGCAACCGTTGCTAAGCGTTCGGCTTCGGCCTCTACCTCGCGGCGGTGCGCGTTGGACTGACTGATTTGCGCCAGTGTTTCGTTTTCGCCCTCTACCGCTATTGCGTTGGCCTGCGCTACCGCAACACGCTTATCGCGTTCTGCATTCGCAACACCGATTGCACCGTCGCGTTCTTTTTGCGAAACGGTAATTTTAGCGTCGTTAATCGCGCGGGACGCCGCTTCCTTACCTAACGCCTCGATATAGCCCGACTCGTCCATAATGTCGGTGATGTTTACGTTGATAAGCCGTAATCCGATTTTCTTTAATTCGGTTTCTACGTTGCCCGACACGGACTCTAAAAATTTGTCGCGGTCGGTGTTGATTTCTTCAATATCCATCAACGCGATAATAAGGCGCAGCTGACCCAAAATAATATCGCGCGCAAGGTCTTGAATTTCTTTAAGCGGTAAGCCGCGCAAGCGTTCCGCCGCGTTTTGCATTACGCCGTTTTCGGTGGATATACCTATCGTAAAAACACTCGGTACGTCGATACGGATATTTTGGCGCGACAGTGCCTTTTTAAGGTCTACGTTGATAGACATAGGCGTTAAATCTAAATAGCTGTACGCTTGCAGAATAGGCCAAACTATCGACGCGCCGCCGTGTATACACTTTGCGCTTCGGTTAGTGCCGTCCTTGTTTTTACCTACCTTGCCGTACACGACTAAAATTTTGTCGGACGGACATTTTTTGTAGCGCGCCGCCAGCACCATTAAAAAGCTGAACATCGACAACGCCCCAAACACGATTAATAAAATAAAACCCCAATGCATCTTATACCTTTCTCCTTTTTTTATTGTATTTATTTATTATTGCATTTACAGTGCTTTTTTAAACACCTTGTAAACTCTGATTTCCATTCGGCTAAGAAAGCTTCTTAGAATGGTTCTACTAACAGCGTATCCTCATTAACCACTCCAACCACCTTTACCTTCTCGCCCGTTTTAAGCTGACGGTCGGCATCGGTAAGCGCGCCGTATTCGCGCAGTCGTTCTTGCACCGTGATTTGAATTTTACCTACCGAGGTACGCGCCTCGCCTATACGCAAATAAACGTCCGCCGTTTTGCCTACTGCGTTTTCTATGCTGATGTTTCCGCTTTGCTGTAACTTTTGCATAGAATACAGCGCGTACGCCATAATCGTAGCCGCCGCAAGCCCTCCGCCTACGCCCAGCAGCACCGCACCCCAAATCGGCCAAAAAAACAATACGGTAAAGGTAGTCCACGAAAACACGCCGACAAATGCGTTAATCGAACGAAACGACAACAGCTTTAAACCAAACGCGCCAGAAAAACCGTCGTTGTTAAAAGTGTCTGCATCTAAGGCCGCGTCAGCCTCGTAATCAAACGTCGAATCGCCGCCCATGCCGATAAGCGTCATAATAATAGAAATAATTAAAATTCCGCCCGCGCAACAGCCAAATATAAATAAAACTTGTTGGAAAATCGTTAGCGCATGCCACCACATTATCCGATACCTCCTTTTGGGGTTTCTTAACTTACTTACAGTATACCATACTATTTACATAAAATCTAGTATCTTTACATACATTTTTTATTTTTAAGCAAACTTTAATTTATTCTTTATTTAGTAAAAGAAAAATTTTAATCTATTTTTAATGTTGGATAATTCGCTAAAAAGTTGCAAATTTTTTTTGCATATACTATACTTAGAAATATAGATACTTAGTTTCTCTAAGTAAAGGACGGAATATATGAAATTTACCTTAACCACCGACACGGCGTGCGATGTATTTAGAAGCGAATTAGACGGCTTAAATGTGCCGTGGATACCGTTGACGTACACTGTTAAGGGCGAAACCAGCGAAGATAATTTTGATTCGGACGCGCAGTATCAAGCTTTTTACGATTTATTAAAAAGCGGCGCAATGCCCACAACCAGCCAAATCAACTCGTTTGCGCACGCAGAGTTTTTTGAAAATATTTTAGCGGCCGATAAAACCGTACCCATTGTACACCTAACGCTTTCGGGCGGATTGTCCGAAACGGTTAATTCGGCGCGGATTGCGGCGGCGGAGGTTATGGAAAAAATCAGCGGCGCGCAAATTTATATTGTGGATACGCTGTCTGCCACACAAGGCCATAACCATATTTTAAAGGAAGGACTTCGGCTAAGAGATACGCAAGTTGAAGGTGCGGACGCGGCAAAGCAATTAGCGGATTTTGCAGGCCGCATACACCACTGGTTTATGGTGGACGATTTACACCACCTAAAGCGCGGCGGCAGAGTAAGCGGCGCAAGCGCGGTTATCGGTACGTTGTTAAAAATTAAGCCCGTACTGATAATCAACCACGAAGGCAAACTAGCGGTAGTTAAAAAAGCGCACGGCGTTGCCAAAGCCATGAACTTTATCCTAGATATGGTTGCCCAGCATAAAGCAGACTTTTCTAGCGGAGAATTTATTGTAGTAAACGCAAACGCGCACGAAAACGCTAAGGAACTCGGGCGTCGTTTAGCGGAAAAATATCCCGAATGCCCCGTAAGCATCGGGTGGATAGGCCCGATTATCGGCGCGCACACAGGCAGCGGCGTATTCGGCGTAACCTTTTTAGGCCGCGAAAACTCCCGCCTTACAGATAAGTAACCCAAATTCCCTGCCCCCCCTATATAAACAACTGCAAAATGAGTGCTATTAAAACGGCACTCATTTTTTTATATAGTTTCAACAAATGATTTGACTTTTTCCGACATTTTTTGATATAATTTTATAATGAAAGCTGTGCCTGAAATTTATATAGTCGCAATGCACGAAAGCAATTTGCAAGGTGTTGGCGAAAGCCATTTGGACGTTCAAAAGAACTTTTTTCAAGATATTTTAATAAAACGAAATAATGACGGGGCTTGCAAGTATTATTGTAATCGTTTTTTTAATTCTAAAAAAGACGATTTATTTTTATTTCAATATAGGGGTAGAATTATTGCAAGTGCAGTTTTTTTGGAAAATGTAAAAGAAACAATCAACGAATCGCAGTGTTATCTTTTAAAAACGAATAGCATAAAAGTATTTGAACCGCTTATTGAGGCAAGTGATATTAAGACAATCGTAAAAGATTTTAAAGGATTTAGCCGTCCGCAAAAAATTAAAGATACATCCATCGAATGCTTTCAAAGAATAAATACACTAATTGCAAATAGGACAATGATTGTTAAGCCTGAACTCCATTTGAACGGCGTGCAAAAGTCGCATGATTTTCCTATCGACGATGAATCGGCAGACCTAAATATGCCCCGTGTTAAAACTGTTGAACAATGGATAAAAGTAATAGAAAATGAATTAACTTTAAAAAAATCATTTATGCCGACACTTGTACACTTGCTTGGCTGCGAAAATTATGAGAATAGCTGCGGAAAAATTGCTAAGGCACATAATGTAGCTGTTGGAACTATTAATTTAAGTCTAGAACGTTTTGCAAAAAGAGTTATTCATATTACGGGCATCGATGTTCAAATTAGGCAAGTTAAGAAAAAACTATGTTGGAACATTCCGTTTATTGGTAGATATGTCGAAAAAAGAACTGTTTTTATTTGGACATTAAGACCAGAACTTATAAAAGCATTAAAAACTTTTGATTTGGAAAGTTATGAAATAGATAGCGAACAACCTACTGCATTAGTTGAAATAAATCTAAATGCAGAGCAAACTTTTCCCGAAATGCGTGATTTTCAAGCGAACGAAACCCGCGCTTTTATTTCAAGCGGAAATAAAACGAACCCCTATGAAATTATGGTTCGCAGAGAGAAAGCAAACAAAGACCACGAACAAATTTTAAAAAACCTTGCAACCCTTTTAAGTCAAAAAGATTACATAATTAAAAACAATATTTATATTGACCTTTTATGTAATGCAAACGGTCAAGATTTTATTTTTGAGGTTAAGTCAAATAATAAACAAAACGCACTAAGTCAAATACGAAAAGCCATAGCACAATTATATGAATATCGTTTTAATTACAAACTCTTTCAAGCAAAATTATGTATAGTACTTCAAGAAAAGCCTGTACAAAAATGGATAATAGATTATTTATTAAATGACCGCCATATACTTGTATGTTGGCTTACTGACGATATGGTTTTTGATTGTCCTAATGAGTGTCGTGAACAATTATCACAACTCAAAATAATAAAATGATTGAAAACAATTTGGCTTGCCTTTGCCTAAATACAACTAAAAGTAGTATGTAAAATATACTGCTTTTTTTGACTGTGCGCGTAAAAAATGGTATACTTTATGTATGGAAAGCTTACTAGAAAACTTAAAGATTGCTACCCCGCTGTTAAATTACACCCACCAAAAAATTGTTTCTTTAATCCAAAATAAAGGATGGAAACAATTAAACGATACCGAACGCATACGCGCCGTTTATAATTTTGTGCGCGATGAGATTGCTTTTGGCTATAATATCAGCGACCGTATTAAAGCCTCAAAGGTGTTAAAGGACGGCTACGGGCAGTGCAACACAAAAGGCATCTTGCTAATGGCCTTATTGCGCGCAACGGGTATTCCGTGCCGTATTCACGGTTTTATGGTAGATAAAGAAATGCAGAAAGGGGCAATTAAAGGCTTTTTTTATCAGCAAGCACCCAAAGAAATTCTGCACTCATGGGTTGAAATTTTTTATAAAGAAAAATGGTTAAATTTAGAGGGCTTTATTTTAGATGTACCCTATCTTACGCAATTGCAAAATAAGTTTAAAGATTACAAGTGCCCGTTTTATGCGTATGCGGCGGCAACACCCGATTTACAAAATCCGCCGATTGAATGGAACGAAAACGACACCTATATACAAAAAGACGCTATCACGCAAGACTTAGGCATTTTTGACACCCCGGACGAATTGTTTTTAAAGCACAAACAAAACACAAAACCTTTTAAAACCTTTATGTTCCGCAACTTTGTGCGGCACTCCATGAACAGAAATGTACGGCGCATGAGAAAAAAGGGAAAATAAAATGAACAAACACGAACTTCAATCCATACAAAAGTACAACCGTATCGCAAGCGATTACGACAACTCTTTTGACGGAAAATTTACAGCGAAATTCAAGCAAAAAATACTAGATACCGTTTTGCTAAACGACGGCGACAGGGTGCTTGATGTCGGGTGCGGCAACGGCAGCTTGATATATGCGCTAAAACAAAAAGCAGACATACACGCATACGGAATTGATATATCGCCGCAGATGATTGCCGAATGCCGCAAGCGGTATGACGGCATTGATTTTAAAGTTTCAAACGGCGAACAAATCCCCTTTGAGGACAACTATTTTGATACCGTAATTATTTGCTGCGTATTACACCACCTAAACAATCCGCAAAGCTTTTTTACACAAGCGCATCGAATATTAAAGCCAAACGGTACGCTTATTATAGGCGAACCCAAATTCTTTTTGCTAAAACCCTTTATTGATTACATTATATCGCCGCTTTTAAAGGCGGGCGATAATAAATTATTTACACACAAAAAACTAAAACGGCTTGCAACAGAAAACGGTTTTATTATTAAGGACATCTACAAAAAAAAGTTTATGCAGCTATTAAGCGTAAGCAAAACGGCTTATTGACCGCTGTTGTTTTTGTTAATGATTTTGCTGAAAATTCTTCCCGCTTCGACCTCGTCGGGGGTAGAACTGCTATAAGCAAACCTTCCGTGGCTTCCCGCATATCCTCCGTTTGCGCCAAGTGAGGCAAAGCCGCCGGATAAATCCAAAGTTTTGCCTTCTAAGCTGTCGTTAAAGAAAATTAACACAAAGGTTTCCCCGTCTTTAACCGCTTTAAAGCCCGAATCCGCCTTGACAGGAAAATTAGCCGCTTCGATTTGTTCGGCGGTAAATTCGGTAACGGTATAGCCCGCCGCCGCAATGTCGGCTTTGAGTTTGTCATACGCCTTTTCGGGCGTGGACGGCCCGCAAGCGGCTAATGCGGCAACCGCCATAATCAGCATGCAAGGCAACAACCATTTAACCATTTTTTTCATAAAAACTTACTCCTTTAAAATTATTTTAATTCAACCCCCCCGCAGGAGGCTAAAAAAATGCGGTCAGCCGTGCAACAGTTTGCGCCAGCGCGGTTCACCGTATTTTTTTAGCCTCCTGTAAGGCGGATAAAATTACATCGTCCATATCGTAGTAGCGGTATTCTGCCAAACGCCCGCCAAACAACACGCCCTTTTCGGCGTCTGCCAGCTTTTTATATTCGGCGTACAGCGCGTTGTTTTTGGAGTCGTTAATTACATAATACGGCTCTGCTCCGCTAACAAATTCGGCGGGGTATTCTTTGGTAACTACTGTTTGCGCGCTTTTAGCGTCCGCGCGGAAATGCTTATGCTCAATCACGCGCGTATAGGGCGTTTCGGCATCGGTGTAATTCACTACGGCAACGCCTTGAAAGTTTTCTAACGCAAGCGTTTCGGTAACAAAGTTCAGCGAACGGTATTCCAGCGCGCCTAAACGGAAATCAAAGTATTCGTCTACGCGCCCCGTAAAAATAAGATTATCCGCCAGTTGCCCTAGCGGCTTTCTATCGGCAAAAAAGTCGGTATTCAGCTTAATCTCTATGCCGTCTAACAGGCGGTTAAAAAAAGCCGCATAGCCGTCTTGCGGAATGCCCTGGAATCGGTCGGTAAAATAATTGTTGTCAAATGTAAGACGAAACGGCAGACGCGAAATAATAAACGGCGGCAATTCGGTTGCTTTTCTGCCCCACTGCTTTTCGGTATAGCCCTTTATTAAAGTTTCGTACACATCGCTGCCCGCAAGCGTTAAGGCCTTTTCTTCTAGGTTTTTGGGGTCTGTGATATGTGCATAGGCGGCACGCTGCGCCGTTAGCTTGCTGTGCGCCTCCTGCGGCGTGGTTACCCCCCATAAGGCGTAAAAGGTATTCATGTTAAAGGGCAGGTTGTACAGCTTGCCCTTAAAATTAGCAACGGGCGAATTGATAAAATTGTTAAAGCGCGTAAAGCGGTTTACATACGCCCACACGTCCTCGTAATCGGTATGAAAAATATGCGCGCCGTATAGATGCACGTCTATATTGTCGCGCATTTCCGACGCACAGTTGCCGCCCGTGCGCAAACGCTTGTCTATTACCAAAACGCGCTTGCCCTTGTCCACCGCCTCGCGCGCAAACACGCTGCCAAAAAGCCCCGCGCCGACAATTACATAATCATATTTTTTAGATGTGCTTTTCATGCCGTCCTCTTGCTGTATAACTAGTTAAAATGTGCGTCAGCCGTGCAACAGTTGTCTTTTTTGCGCGTGCCGCGTACCTAGATGTACGCAAGCGCGCAAACAAAGACAAGCGTAGCGCGGATCACGTGCATTTTAACTAGTTATAACACCGTTCATATAGTCAAATATCTTAGTCAAATGATGCGTCTGTTCGTTAAAAATTTCGCTGCCCGCGCCGAAGGCAAAAATCGGGACATTTGCAAAGGAATGAATTACAGAGGTAAAATTAAACTGACCGTTTGCATTACGCGTTAAGCCGCCTGTTTCGTGGTCTGCCGTAACAATTATCGCCGTGCCGGGATGCGCCAGCGCAAAGCATACCGCATAAGCAACCGCCTCGTTAAACCGCCGTACCGCGTTGATTACGTTAGGAATGCGCAAAGAATTGCCTTGATGCGACCAGTTGTCTATATCGTCATCCTCTATCATAATAAAAAAGCCTTGCTCTCCGCGAATTTGCCAAAGTGCCTCTACCACGTATTCTTGCATGGCGCCGCCGTTAGGCGTACCCGCTTGATTAGGGTTTGACCCCGTCCCCTTTAAATAGTTAAGCGTACCCGCCCGCTTTGCCCCCTCCTGCTGCGCTCTGATTTCGGTATAGTTGTTGCGGTTATTTATATGCGCCGAAAACGATGCGGGCGTTGCGCCTGCGTCTATGTCGGTAGTAACAATAGCCGTTTGATAGCCGTTTTCAGACGCGATTTCGGTAATGTTTTTTACACTGTTTCCGTCTTTATCTACGCCTACATAGTTTGCATACGTAATAGTACCCGTAGCAATAGCCGTTCCGTTAGACGCACTGCACGGAGGATAAGAGGGATTGTTGGGCAGCCCTAATGATTCAGTTTCCATCTCGCCGTGATTAGGCAGCATTTCGCCAAAAAATTTAAAGGTGCTGGCACTGGTTTTTGCCAACTCGATATGGTTAAAGCCCATGCCGTCGCCTATCAGTAAAACGATGTTTTTAGCGGCAACCTGCTGATACTGAGTAGTTCGCGCGCGGCTTGAAACGCCCTTAAACGCGCCCTCATCCGTAACGTGCTGAGAGGCAAACGTACCCACCGCGCCCGCTATCATTAAATCGTTGCCGTACAGCACAATGTGTCTGCCGTCGCGCCGCACCAGTACATCGTTTTTGCCGTACGTCAATTTTGCCGCATTATCCGAAACTGCGCGGTTGGTTTGCCCGATTACAATTTCTTTGGCCGCAACAGGGCCCGCGTCGTTGCTTACCTCCAACCGAATACCCGATGTTTCGAAAATATAATCGGATAAAAATTCGGCGGCGTGCTTTTCTAAGCCCGTTGCATTCATCGAATACACAATTTTGTACTCGCTTAGCGACGCCGCGCCGCAGCCTGCAAAGGCGGGAAAAATAAAAGCAACCGATAAAATTACTAATACGGCGGAAACGATTCTTTTTTTCATAACAACTGCCTCCCGAACACTAAAAAGACTTTTCTAAATCAAGCAAAAACTGCTTTTTATCTAAGCCGCCCGCATACCCCGTAAGGCAGCCGCTTTTTCCGATTACCCTGTGGCACGGAATTAAAATAGCTATGGGGTTGCGGTTGTTGGCAAGCCCTGCGGCACGGCAGGCGTTAGGGTTGCCCGCCGCACGCGCAATGTCTTGATACGATACGGTTTTTCCGTACGGGATTTGCGTTAAGCTTTTCCATACGGATTGCTGAAACGGCGTGCCTTGCGCACATAGCGGTACGCTAAATTCTTGCCGTTCGCCGTTAAAATATTCTGTCAACTGCTGTGCCGTTTGACGGATAAGCGGGGTTTCAGCCTTTTCGTACTGCGCGGGCAATTTTAACCCATACGATACATGGCTGATTTTTTCTGCGGTTTCGGCAATTCCTAGCCGCCCTATCGGAAAATCGTAAAAGTATAGATGCGTCATTTGTTTAGGCAGCCGCTTTTTCTTCGCCGCCGTTGTTTAAACCAAAATGCGCGTCATATTCGGCTTTGGCTTCGGCAAACTCCGCCGCCGCCTTATCCTTAACCGCAACCATTTTAGAAACGTTTTCTAAACGGACAGGAATTAAATCTTGCAGTTTAGTTTGCTTAGCCGCCGCTTTTTCTTGCTTTGCGCCTTGCGCACTTGCCGCAGCCGCTGTGGCTTTTTCGGCGTCTTTAACGGTTTTAAAGTACGACATAGCCTTTGCGCTAGCCTGTGCCGACGCTTTACGCGCCGCCTTATCCGTAACCGAAAACTTAGCCTTAACCTCTGCGTCCGCAAGCTTTTTCTCTGCCATTTCCAGCTTGATACCCGATACGCCTGCGGCCTTCATAGCGTCTACTTTCTTGCGCAGCGATTTTGCCACCTTGTTGAAATCGGGGAAAATTACTAAGAAAATGCAGAAGAAGATTGCCATCGAAACGCCGCCCATAATCAGCGTATTAAGCAGGGTTATTACAATGCCCGGCCACGCGCCTAAATGGATGGCTACTAAGCCCTCCCACGCGCTGCCTAACGCCATTGTAGCGGGTTGAATTAAAACCCAACCGATAAAGTACCACATTAATTGATACCACACATTGCCTTTACTGCGGAACGTAATGTTGCGTTGCAGAGGGAAGTTGATACACTGCGCTAAAAACGTTCCTACCATAAACCAAATAAAATACGACAATCCGCCCGCGCCTACTCTTTCTATCAAAGAACCGTCTTCATTAAATCTGGGCGCCGCGCCTAAAATGCGGAAATACACGTTTTCGCCATTTACGCTGCTCGTACCCATTAGTATGTTGGGCCAGCCCCAGTTGCTTCCTGATAAGCCGGGCGTCATAGCCGGTCCTAAGTAAAAAACTAAAAACTGAAACACCGTTACGGCTTGACTGAACAAAATAAAGAACGCCAGCATATAAATCCACTTAGCGGCTTTGGGGTGTTTATCCGCAAAGCTGTGCCACGCTGTTAAATAGCCGCGCCAAATTTTTTGAAAAAACCGCACAAAACCGTTTTCGCTAAGCGGCTTAATCTGTTGTTTAATCCGCTCCTCACCTAACAGTTCCACAGGCTCTTCCGCCAGTTTGCCGCTTTCTTCCTCTGCGGCAATGTTTTCTTCCGACATTTGTTTATCTCTCCTTTTTTTATGTTTTTGATTTTTTTGCTATGCGCCCCGACAAGCCGCGAAGTGCTAAGGTGTGCGTCAGTCGCGCAACAGTTGACTTACTGCCAAAGGCAGCTGTACCTAGATGTACGCGACTGAGGCAGTAAGGCAAGCGTAGCGCGAATCACGCGCGCCTTAGCGCTTCGCCTTGCGCTTCGCCCGCTTTTCTACCCTTGCGTCAAACTTAGCCTTATATTTTGCATACCCCGCATCTATCTTAGCTATTTTAGCCTTTACCTTATCGATACGCGCTTGTGTTTCGGCAAGCTGTTCTTTGGTAGCGGGAGTTTTTTTCCATTCGGTAATTTGATTTTCTAAGGCTGCAATAAGCGGTGCGTTTTTTTGTTTCCTTTCGTTGCTTATCGCGGTGATTTGTTGTTCTAGCTTTGCAATTTGTGCGGCAAACTTCTTTTCGTCTTGCTTTTTAAGTATTCTTAGTTCTTTTGCTAAGCCTTTGGGAATCACGTTTTTAAGCTGTTTAATTTTCTGTTCGGCCTTCCAAATTTCAAATTCAAATTTTCCGTTTTTTTCTAGGTTCGCTAATTTGCTTTCTAAGCCGCGCAGTTTCATTTCTTTAAGAAATTTGCGTAAATCCCACAACAGCCACGGCGCGGCAAGCAACAATATCGGAATGGCGCCTAAACCTAAAGTAAAAGGAATTAACCCTATCATACAGACAATTAAGGGGCTGTAAATTACCGAACGCGGACTGCCGTTAAATACTCTGATTAAGCCGTCTAACTGCCCGTGCGACATCGCGCCGCCAAAGCGCACCAGTCCGCGCAAAGGCATTTGGTCCATACCCAGTATAAAAAACTTTTTAGCCACCCACGCAAAGAACCGCCCCAGCCATCCGCGCGCAAAGCGCAATTCGGATATGCCCGTATTGTGGTCTGCCCAAAGGCGGCCGGGTCTATAAAACGGATAGCGCGAATCGGGCACTTCCTTGCCGTACAACAGTTCAAATTCCTTGGGACTCACGTTGCCCGCTTTGCCCGAAGCGTAGGAAGGCATTTTGCTTAAATCGTAGGGGAAAACATCGGTAGTGCCTTTTTTGGAAATTTTTCCGCTTAAACGGATATCCGCACTAGACGCGCCCACATAAATATCGTACTCGCCCGCCTCTGTTTCCCACTTATTAGTCGCAACATTGAAATAACGGAACGAATATTCGTCAAACGGAATTACCGCCTTTTTGCGTTCGCCCGCCTCTAAATATACTTTGGCAAAGCCCTTTAACTCTTTATTAGCGCGGAAAATTTTGCTGTCTTTCAGCCCGATGTACAGCTGTGCCGCCTCCGCGCCCGCCGTATCGCCCGTATTTTCTATCATAAACGATACGCCTTTTTCGTCAATCTTTATATCCGAATACGTAAAGTTTGTGTACGACAGCCCGTAGCCGAACGGATATTTTACGCGCTCGCCTGCGGTTTCGTAATAGCGGTAACCCACAAAAATACCCTCGCGGTATTCTACGTTGCGGTACACCCCGGGGAAATTTGTAGCGGAGGGGCAATCCGTATACACAACAGGATACGTTTCGGCAAGCTTTCCGCTAGGGCTAACCTTGCCCGTAAGCACGTTAAGCATAGCGCCCGCGCCTGCTTGGCCGCCTAAATATCCGTGTAAAATCGCGTTGCAGTCGTCGTCGAAATCTACCTCGATTGCCGCGCCCGCCGCAATAACCGCTATAACCTTTTTGCCGGTTGCTTTTAACGCTTTAAGTAAGTCGCGTTGATTTTGGGGCAAACGCATATCCTTGCGGTCTGCGCCTTCGGTTTCGGTTTTTTCGTCTAAGCCTATGTACGCCAAAACGGTGTCGGCAGTTTGCGCTAAGCTAACCGCTTTTTTTAATAGCCCGCCGCTTTTTTCGCCGAAACGCTCAAAGCCCGCCTCAAACCCGACATACGTTATGCCGCACTGACCGATGCTGTCTAACGTTGCATCTATTTTAGTAGGATTTACCCCGCTGCTGCCCGCGCCTTGGAAACGCGAACGGCGCGCAAAGTCGCCCACTACGGCAACCCTTTCGCCCGATTTAAGCGGCAATGCGTTTGCATCATTTTTTAATAATACTATGCTGTCCTCTGCGGCCTTTAACGCCAGCGCGTGGTGCGCGTCTACATCAAACGGAGTAACCTCGTCGGGATTTCTGCCCGCGAAAGGCTTTTCGGTATCTACTACCAACTCTAACAATCTAATAACGCATTCGTCCACTAGTTTTTCGTCTAACGCACCGCTTTGAACCGCCGCCAAAACCTCTTTGCTAGTTTCTCCGCCAGAGGAAGGCATTTCTAACTCCATGCCCGCTTTTACGGCGGCAACACGGTCGTTCTGACCGCCCCAGTCCGATACGATTACGCCGTCAAAGCCCCAGTCTTTGCGCAATACGTCCGCTAAAAGATGTTCGCTTTCGTTTGCGTAATAGCCGTTTACTTTATTGTACGCGCTCATAATCGTTTTGGATTTACCCTCTTTTACACCGATTTCAAAATTGGTAAGGTAAATTTCGCGCAGCGTCCGCTCGTCTACAATCGTATCCACTACCATTCGGCGGTGTTCTTGATTGTTAGCGGCGTAGTGCTTTAAGCATGCAGCAATGCCCGATGCTTGAATACCCCTAACATACGCCGCGCTCATCTTACCTGCCAAATACGGGTCTTCGGAAAAATATTCAAAGTTTCTGCCGCACAGAGGGTTGCGCTTAATATTAAGGCCAGGCCCTAATAATACGTTTACCTTTTGACAAACCGCCTCAACGCCCAACGCCTTGCCAACTTCCTCGCCCAACTCGGTGTTAAAGCTGTTTGCCATCGTAGCGGCGGTAGGAAAGCACGTTGCCTTGTAGCTTTCGTTTAACCCTAAATGGTCAGCCGCGCCCGCTTGCTTGCGGATACCGTGAGGTCCGTCCGCCAAAAAAATAGCAGGAACGCCCAGCCGCTCTATATCACGGCTTTCCCAAAAGCTTTTTCCCGAAAGCATCGAACACTTTTCTTCCAACGTCAATTGCTTAACTATTGATTGAATATCCATTACATTCTCCTACAACTGCTTATCCGCTACGCAAAAAGCCCGTGCGGTTTTCTCTATTATACCATACTATTTACAATAACAAAAGCATATTGCCCTAAAAATTTACAAGAATACAAGAATTATTTTTCCCGCAGTATGTTGCCGAACTCATCTTCTAAGCCCAACAAATAATCTACGGATACATCAAAAAACTTAGCTAACGCAATCAAAGCGTCCGTCGGAGGGTCATGCACTGCCCTTTCCCATTTAGCTAAATTAGATTGAGAAAATCCTATCGCCGCCGCAAGCTGTGCTTGACTTAGATTTTTCTCTACTCTTAATTCCTTTAAACGATTACCAAACATATATTTTATTTTACCAAAATTTATGCGATATCGACTTGACAAGTCGATATCGACTATGATAATATATGTAATTAAAAAAATAAAAGGAAGAACTAATGGAAGAACTAATTAACGAAATTGCAAAAAAGAACAACACCACGTCTGATGCCGTAAGACAAGAAATGCAAAAGGCAATAGACCATGCTTGGCTTAAAAACGGAGAAATCTGCAATATGTTTGATGCTAAGCCAACGCCCGAACAATTTATAATTGAGATGTCAATGGGCATAATTAAACGCATAAAACATTAAGAATTTTTGCTTTGGAAAAAATTGTTAAAAAATTCCGCGCTTTTTTGGAACGATTTATTTTACCTAACTACGGCTGATGTCTATTTTCCTTGTTTTATTATGTTTGCACCTTATTTTACCCCCTTGACAAATTTTATTTATGCGTTTATGCTAGAAATCCAACTCTTTAAAACCGCCGATATTTCGGCGTAAAAAAAGGGTGAAGGAAACACCGAATAAATTTCGACAAATATTTATTCGGTGTTTCCTTAAATAATTTTATTTTTTTGGAGGAGAAAATGAATCAAAATCTATTTCGTTATGCGTCTTATGCCATGCAAAAAATCCTGCCGCATTTAGACGTATGGGTAAGCAGGATTTTAATTTATGTAGGCATATTCCCTTCACGCAAGGGATACTGCCTATTTAAGGACGCGATTTTATTTCGGGTTGCGTGCCGTCCGAACGCTTCGGCTAACACGCTGTATCAAATACTTTCGGAATGGCACGGCTGTACGCCCAAAACACCCGAAAGCAACATGCGCAGCGCACTAAAAACCGCACACGACTTAGGTACGCTTATAAAACTGAACAAAATTCTCTGCATAAATATTATAAGCAGTTCCGACAGCGTTTTGACTAACCTGCATTTTATATCGCTGATAGAACAGCATTGCCGCTACTACATAATCACACTGCAAGCCGCGCAGCAAAACGAAGTTTGCGAACAATTAGCATGGGAGTTTGAGGATTAAGATATACTATTAATTATTTTGATATAGGATTCTGCTATATAGTCAACTTCTTTTTCGGATAAAGTCGAATAAAGCGGCAACGTAATTTCATTTTGATACTGAGCATAGCTGTTGGGAAACTGCACAATATTAAATCCCAGTTTTTTATATGCCGTGTGCATCGGCAGCGGTTTATAATGCACGTTGCACGCAACACCCGCTTCCGCCATTTGCTCGATTATTGCATTGCGCTGTTCTTGAAAAATTCCGTTAACTCGGGTAAGGTATAAGTGTCCGCTAGATTGACGGTGCGGTGAATAATGCTCTAAAACGGAAACTCTCTTATTTTTAAACGCGTTACCGTATTGTACAATAATTTTTTTGCGCTGATTTAACAGATTTGGATAGCGTTCTAATTGAACAAGCCCTACGGAGGCTAGAATGTCTGTCATGTTGCATTTATATCCTAGCCTGACAATATCGTATTCCCACGCACCCGCCCGTGATTTAGCCAAAGCGTCTTTATCTTGTCCATGTAGGCTGTATAGCATAAATTCGCGGTAAATTTCATCGCAAGAGATATTCGGCAAAGCTTTCCATACAACTGCGCCGCCCTCTGCGGTTGTAAGATTTTTAACCGCATGAAAACTAAAACAAGTAAAATCCGCCAACGCCCCCGCACGTATCGATTGAAACTCCGAACCAAACGAATGTGCGGCATCCGCTATCACGGCTATGCGCCCCAATGCTTCTTGATAACGGTTAGCCGCAGTAAATATACTGCGCTTAGCTTCTACAATTTTATTTATAGCTGCATAATCGGCTAAAACTCCGCCAATGTCTACGGGTATAACAGCTTTCGTTTTTTTGGTAATCGCTTTCTCTAACGCATCGGGGCTAATAAAATAACTGTCAGGGGCTGTGTCAACCAATACGATTTTTGCCCCTACATGGTGTATCACACTAGCAGACGCGGTATAGGTATACGCGCTGGTGATAACCTCGTCGCCCGGGCCAATACCCAATACACGCAGCGTAAGCTCTAAGCAAGCCGTTGCCGAATTTAACGCCGCAGCCCGACTTACCCCGCAATAACGCGCAATTTGCTGTTCAAATAATTTAGTTTTAGGCCCTGTGGTAATCCAGCCGCTTTTTAAAGCGGCGCAAGCCGCTTCTGCTTCTAAATTTGTAATATCGGGCGGAGAAAATTTAATTTGCATACTTTTATAATATCAAATCTCAAACAAAAACACAATCATATAACTGCGTCTTACAAAAATAGTACGGTCATTTTCTTTTTTCTATTCTGCAAAATCGCGCTATACCTCTTTCAGCAGTTCCTTTGCAAGGCTTTAATAATTGAATCCGCTTTCATTACCCGTCCGAAAAGTTCCATGTTTGCAAGCGTTGCGTTATGCGCGGACGGGTTTAAGGCCGAACAAATGTCCGCGCCGAACACCACCTTAAAATCTCTAAAAAACGCATCGCGCGCCGTTGACTCGCAGCAGATGTTGCTAACCGTTCCGCAAATTATCACGGTATCAACGGCGCGGCCGCGCAGACTGCGCAAAATAAGCTCTAAATCGGTTTGATAAAACGCGCTGAAACGGCGTTTGCGTATAATAATATCGTCCGCGTGCGGTCTAAGCGCGTCTACAACCTCCGCACCCTTCGTGCCCGCGCGCATACCCGCGCTTTTTAAATGCGGAAAAGCGGCAATTTCTAACGGATTAAACACACCGTCGGTGATATGTACGGTATAGATAACGGGGATATCTAGCCTGCGGCATTCGTCTATCAGCCCCTTTATTTTAGGCAGCTGCTTTTTGGCATCGGGCACTTCCATAACCGCGCCCTCCAAAACAAAATCGTTTTGCATGTCCACTACCAGCAAAACAGCTTTTCCCCGTTCTACATTCCACATAACGCCATTATCCATGATCTATACCTTTTTTAAATTTACTCAACTACGCTGTCATTCTTCGTTAATCTAAACTGAACTACCGTATTATGCGTAAGCGTAATACTGCCGATTAAAGACTGCCCTGCGGCGGCTAAATCTCCGTTCATGCCTCCACCGCCCTCTACGGCAAAAGTAACCCCGTACCCGTTGGCAACGCTTACAACCTCTCCGTTATGCGTTCCGTTAAGAACAATCTCGATAGTAATTTCGGTGCCCTTTTTAAAACTGCCCTTTTCAGCCAATTCCTCTCCGACAAAAAGCCTAACCGTTAAGTTGTCTTCGTGGCTAACGGTATAGTCTATGGTGCGCGTTGCGCCGCACCCCGCAAAAACCACACCGATACTTAAAGCTGCCGCCAACACGGCTATCATACTAAAAAACTTCTTCATACCCTTAGTATACTGCAATTTAAAATTTATTGCAATACTTTTTATAAAATTTGCTTAAAATTTTTGTACGTTTTTATTGAACAATTCTACTTTGCTAAATAACTTTCTGTTACAGTTAATTATTTGCTTTAAATAAATTACTACCATTTTACATCCATGTAAAACATATTTTCTGGCTTGCTTTGTAATTGAATATCAAACTTCAAACTCGGCTCTACGATTGTGCTTGCATTGTGTATTCTAAACGAAATCGACCAGCCGTTGTTCATGGTTAAAATAAGGGTGTTTTTTGAATGGTCTTTAAATGAAAAGTCAATCATTCTTGTAGGTAATTCTATCGCGGGAATATCAATTTCGGGGTCTGTATTTGTTGCCGATGTGTTCAAACTACCGTAAAGGTTAAACGGCATAACGGTTGTAAAGTTTTTGCGATGTATAAGTTTATAATAATCCTTGCCGCTACTGCCGATAAGATATTTAACCAAACCCTGCGTAACCTGATTTTCTGCCGTATTTAATCTTAATAATTCCTTTTTAAACGCATTAAGAATAGGCACATACACGGTATCGTCTTTGGCGGTTAATTCGCTCCATTTTGTACCTTTTGCTTTTTCTGCGGTTAGGGTATCAAAAATGGGCTTTATTTCGTCAAAATAACCTTGTGCGCATTTTACACCAAGCCAAACGTTGCCAAAGTCTAATTTTGTTGAAAGCCTAGAATGCTTTAAGGCAGAATGGTTGTGCTTGACCGAAACGCCTATTTCCCATTGAATAGAACGCCGAATAATCAGCATATCACGCACATCACCAAGTTTTGCCACATTGTCTGGTTGCAAAAAAACGGTCAATTTGTCGTTGCCGTCCTCGATAATTTTCGGCTCCATTTTGATAATGGTTTTAATTCCTGCGGCGGCAGAGCGTAGCATTTCAGATTGCTCCGATTGAATAATTTCGCCCCAGCGTTGTCTTGCAATGCGTAAACTTGAATTGTCTACAATCTCTATGGCACGGATAGGCGAAACAATTTCTTGTACCGCTAACACGCAAGCATATTCATAGGCTTTACCCTTTTTCGTTGAGTTGTTGGCTGACGGCATTATTTTAAGTCCCCCATAATTTGAGTTGCGATTGCTTTTGCTAAGTTTACGGGAACAGCATTGCCAATCATTTTGTAACCGTTGGCAATATCATTATAGATAAAAATAAAATTATCAGGGAATGTCTGTATTCTTGCACACTCTCTAACAGATAAACGACGATACAAATCCTCTTTGCCTTTTACGAATATGCGGACATTCTGTTCCACAAAAACCATTTTAGGAGCTTGCGGGTGGATTGGTGCGTGTCTGCCGCCTGCTTGAATAGTAAAAGAGGGTTCGTCCCAAGAGCGGACACGATTTCTTGACATAAAAATCGTCGAGAAACCACCGTGCATATATTCGTGATTTGGCATAGGTAGTTCAAGTCCCCAAGACTTATTTTGTTTTTTTGCAGGCTGTGCTTGCCTTAAATCATAAATGGCATCTTTTAAAACGGGCTTATATTCTTTTTGTGCAGGAAAAACAAATTGCTTTTTAAGGTCTTTTCTATAACCGATAATAAAAACGCGTAAGCGTGTTTGCGGTACATCATAATCATTCGCATCAACCAATTTCCAAGAAAGAATATATCCTGAATTTTCAAATTGTTTTAGAAAATCGTTGAAACTGTCGGCGTGTTTTGGGTGCAATATACCGCCAACATTTTCGCATACAAAAAATTTAGGTTGTTTTTCTTTTAGTATTCGTATGTAATCATAAAAGAGTTTACCTCTATTGTCGTTAATACCGCGACCTGCACCTGCCTCGCTCCAACTTTGGCAAGGCGGACCGCCTATAATACCATCACAATCGGGAATATCGCTCGGGTCAATGTCCGTGATACTGCGCCTATCTAACGTAGCGTTTGGAAAATTTAGCTCATAAGTCGCCCAAATCGTCTTATCATATTCATTTGCCCAAATGGTAGAAAACCCAGCCTTTTCAAATCCGCAATCTAAACCGCCTGCACCTGCAAATAAAGAAACAATTTTCATTAGCACCACTCCTTATACTGCTTTTAATTATAGCATTTTTAGAGAGAAAAATCAAATGTTTCCATAGGGGTTCTTAAAAATATTGATTTTTAGGGATGATGCGCAAGCATTCCCACGAACCTACGTATTCATACTTTTCCGTTTCTAAGTAGCAAGACACATAAGGGATTGTTTCGTATTTTTCGGGAATGTCGTCTCCTGATAAATTAGTAGCGGAGGATGCTTTCCCCGCAAGCCATTTTGCTTGCTTTTTGTTAGCATTTTTTTGAATTTTTACAAGCATTTCGCTTGGAATTTCGCTTTCCGAACACTGCGTGATTGCTTGTTTTTCGATGTCAATAATAACATATTTATTAAGATATTTCTCTTGACGGGCATCATAAGCATGGGCGCGTCCGTAGATTTTGCTGTTTGCCGCAAAAAAATCGTCATCCGTATTTTGCACCTTTTTAAGCTTAAATCTCCATATAGGTTCTGTAAAATCACCATAGCGATAAACTGCAAATTCACCAACGGTGCTTTTTACCGTACTGTATTTTTTTTCTTCGTCCCAAATAAGCTGATTGGCATACGGTATGGTTTTAAACGTTTTTAGCATTTTTCCGCTATCCGTATCAACTATAAAAAAGCCCCTGCCAGAGCAATAAATAAGCCCGCTTTCCTTGTCGGGAAACATTCTGTAAGTAGACCTTTTAATCAGTATAGTTTTATCATTTTCTTTCATAACAGAATAATCACTTGAATATTTTGGCGGAGCGCATTACCGCTTTAATTCAGTTTTTTAAAAACTTTTCCAACCTTTTTCCCTCTACGCTTTGACCGTGTTGGATATATGTGCCTTGAAAGCTATGTTTAATCAATAGTAATAATTTTTTATTGTACCCAACTACACAAAATGAAACTTGATTTTCTTTGCAATATTGTATATAAGAAAAAATTGATTTTCTTGCTATATCCGGTGTTTTTTCAAAACATAACACAAGTTTAGATATTGACGCCAAACCGGCTCTATCTATATCAATATAAATTTCTTTTAAATCAATTATTTTGTGTGTTTGTTTTTTCTTTAAAAACGCAATGCGGATATTTTCGGCGTCAATATAAATTCTATCAATAAAAAAAATAATTCCAATGGTAACAAAAACAAGAGGCGCAAGCAGCATAAGCAAAAATAAATAATTATTCTCTACAAAAACCCCCAAAATAATTGCTGCCGTAAGCATCGCAGCTACAACCCAAAGGACTACGGCTAATTTTGCATACATTCCATAAAAAGTTTTGGATTTTTTATTATCAATCTGCTTCATAAGTTAATTTTATTATAGGTTTAAATACTCTAATTGTCAATAAAAAATAATTAGATTTACTTTTTATCCACTGCGTGTCCATGTCCAAACTCAATAAAATAGGGATAAATTAAATTGAGTTGAAAATGAAAACAGTAGAGAAATATTAAGTTGTGTGTGAGTGAAATTGTGCGTGAATTTATGCAAAACGAACCCATGGTTTTTGCCTTTTCGCAATCTCCCGAGAACCGAAATTTTTTGAAATGGGCAATAGACGAAAATATCAAGTATAGTAAAATGATGTTGAAACAAATTGCCAAACTTGAAAAAAAATATGACCTACCAACCGAAACCCTACCTTGCCCCAGAGCAAAAAAATCTATATTTGTTTATTGTGCTTTTTTGCAACTATATCGGTTGCCCTTTTGAGCCAATCATTTTCTTCTTCTTGCTCCAACCCTATGTTGTAGAATGACGCAAGAATAGCCAAACTTAAATCATTGTCAAATGCGGTTAACTGCGATTTATTTCTCACGAATAATTCACTCAATATTTTTAATCTTGCCTGCCTGCTACCAAGATGTATTTGCGAATGACAATTAGGGCAAAGTGCAACGATATTATGTGGAATATCAAGGTTTATATTTTTGCCAAAATAGTATTCTTCTTGTCTATTCATGGGAACGATATGGTGTCCTTCAACATAATTATTCAAGTCCATCGCTTCAAAATAAAAGTGTTTTAAGTCGTGGCAATTACACAAATAATTTGCTTGTTGTAAAACAATATCTCTAACTTTCTTTTGAGTTTTGTATCTCTTTCTTCCGTTGTTTATATCAAATGCTTGCTCTGGTTTTCTATGTATATCATTTGCGTTATTGATTTCTTCGTCACTCTCTACAATATCGTCATCTATCAGTGTGATAAATGCCGTTTGCCTTATTTGATTGTTATTTACATAATCTACAAAGTTTTTAAGATTTGTTAATTGTCTATCTTTCTTGCCATTTAACTTTGAAACCGCTTGTGATATGTCGTATTTGTAGTCATTTCCACCTATAAGCATTGCAGTCAAAAACTTAAAACAAAATGATTTAGGAAATTGTCCTTGCCATTGCGAAACTTCATAATCACCATATAAGGTGTTTTTCACAAGTGGCAATAAATTATATTGGGAATTATGTTTGTTTTTTGCTTGTAAGAACAAGTATAAGTCAAGATATTCATTGAGTGAGTTAAACTTTACATCTGTTGATAAGTTCTTAATTTTGAATAAAGAAACAACATCAAAGTTTAATGAGTTCAAACTATTTATATCTCGTTGTGTCGAATTGCTATCAGTAGAAATTATATTTTCATTGTTAATTTTAGAAGTCAAAACAACAACTTTCTTAATGCGTGGGTTGATTAAGAATGCAATATCTTTTTCCATTTCTGTGCATATCGTTGGCATTAGTCCTTGTTCAACAATTACATTTCCTGCTTTTGCATCTATCGGTGTAAAGAAAACCACAACTTTTTCATATATCGAAATATCTCCGTCAATAAAAGCACTGTACATACTTATATCGGCTTTTTCTTCTTCGGTCAGCGGAAATCTATAACCATTTATTTCAAAAAAGTTAAACTCATTGTTTAGTTTGGCGATAATTTCATTGATAAATGATTGTGGTGTAGAAAAACCTTTCTCACGCAAAATTGTTGCGTTATTGCCACTTTTTAATGAATTAAAAAACTCTTCCGTAATTACTATCTTTTGTGCCATTAACTTTTTCTCCAATCAAAATTACTGACAACTATTTCGTCACGACTATTTTTCGAGCCAACATCATATATGGGTCTTACAAAAAAACTATGTGTTCTCACTACTTCTTGTAAAATGTTATTTACTAAATCGCCATGTGTCATAACATTTGACAATATAAACTTATATCCTTTTTTATGCAAGTTTACAATAAAATCCATAAGTTTTGTTTCTTCATTTGCGTCCCAACCGACAAAACCACGCTTGCCGTCATTGTATGTTGCACTTGTTATAAAATATGGTGGGTCAAAATAAAAAACTGTGTCTTTATCAAACTTGTTTATATCTAGCAATTCATACGATTTGTTTATCAACTCATAATCTTTCGTTTTTGGAATAAAAAGGTTAATGCGTTCATTTATCGTTTCATTGTATGAACAATTACCCACAGGCGAATTAAACTCTAAACTTGAATTAAATCTCATTTGATTTTGGAAACAATACATATGCAAAACAAAAAGTTTATATATATCTTTTTCTTTGTTGTAATCTTCCCTTAATTTCAAATACGGTTCTTTTTCGGTTTTCTTCAATGAATAGTTTGCAACAATTTTTGAAATCTTATCAATAAGTTCTTTCTTGCTGTCCTTTAACAAAAACTTAATAAGTTCAAATGTATGTGGCAAATACTCATTGTAAATCACTCTCTCGGCGACTATGTTCACACCAACATTAAAGGCACCGCCCATAACATCAACAAAGGTTGATATATGTTTTGGCAAAATTTTAACAATTTCGTCAATGATACTATATTTACTGCCCGTATAATTTAATGGCGATTTAATAACTTCATTATCTTTTTTGAAATACAGTATAATTTCTTTTAAGTCATCGCCTTTTTGACTTGTGCGTATATTTTTATATTCTCTAAACGGAAACTCAAAAATCTTTACTTCATTGTTTATGGCGAATCGTTTGGCAAGGTTTTCAAGTTCTTTAACCGATACAAGTCCTTGATTGCTATAACTGACGAGAATATGTTTGAATTGTGCTTGCCTAAATAAATCTTCAAAGTTTTTTAATGCTTGCTCTTTTCGTGTATATTTTGATTTATTATTCTCATCTTTTCTGCGACCTGTAATCCCATTAACTATTGGGTAATCATATTTGGCTATACTTTCAAGCAGATGATATGCGGAGTTATATTCCGTAACTGTATAAGGTGGGTCTATGTAGAGAATGTCGCCTTGTATTTTTCGCAATAAAGCATTGCTGTCTTCATTGTGAATTACATTCTCATTTATAGCATTTGGTTTATTCAATACAAGTGGGGCAATAGTAAATGTTTTTAATGCTCTATTATCCCAATGCTTCAAATATGCTTCATATGTCCCTGTTGTGTTTGATACACCCATAACGCTTTCAAGTAGTGAAGCCAATAAAAAATTATACTCTTTCAAATCAAAAATCAAATCACGATACATTTGCTCTAAATCAATTCTTATCCCGTCAATCTTTGTTGCATTATCTTCGGTAAAAAACATCCTATTCCCTTTGGGTGAATAATTGTGTGTAATAAAATATTGATTATCTGCGACATATTTTTTGCTATTAAAAAAAGAGAATGGGTCTGTTCCGTATGATTTTCTAAAATTAGCAAACTTCGGTGTTTCGCTATTGTTTAATTTTGCCCTACTAATAACGCTTAAACAATAAAGGTATTCATTGGATATGATAGTATATTTTCCTTTGAAAAAATCACCAACACAACTTGACCCTGCAAACAAATCGCAAAAAGTATTGCCGTCAATTTTATTGTCGTCAATAACCTTTTTTATGTTTTCCAACATTCGTGTTTTGTTCCCCAAAAATCTCATTCTATATATTTATATCATAAACAGAGTGGACTTGACAAGTCCTTTGGGGTGGTATAGCAAAATTATTTTAGAGAACGCCAAGATGTTTGCGTGCAAACACCCACGACAAAAAGCACACCAAAAAAACGACAAGGGCAAAAAAAGGCGGGTGCGTGCGGTGGAGCGAGAGGGCTTGTCCCTCGCTCTGCCGCACCACCTTTTGTCTTACCGTTTTGGTGGCTTTCGTGGTGGTCGCAAATTGTAAACAAAAACGAACCTTTCGGCTCGTTTCAACATCAGTTTTGATTTTTCAAACTCCTTTTATTTTTTTATTTTTCACAATGTGAGTGAATTGTCATTTTGACCCACAAAACCCTTTATTTCTCGGCTATTTTGTGGTCAACACGCAGTGGATAAAAAGTTAGATTTTTATAAATCCATCAAAGTAGAATAACTCTCTGTTGCTGCGAACATATTTTTTAATAGCGTCCTCTAATTCGTTTTCCAACTCATAAAACTTATTATCTAAATCCTCAAAATCAGGGTCGTGCTTTTCATATTCTTCCTCGCGCTCATTTCTGGTTTTACTTGGGTTGCCGCCCATTCTTTTGGCAGATTCCTTAATTAACTCATAATGCTTATCTGCCCCGATAGCTTTAAATCCATTCATCGCATCTTCCCAAACAATCCCTGTGGAGTTTGTATAAAACTGACTATGTCCTCCATTATTCACTTCCGCATTGTACCATTCAATCGCAAAAACATATCGCTGTGCAAGTGTAAACGACTCTAAGTCAGCCTCATATTCCTTAGCAGAGTTATAAATATCCACACCAAACCATAGAGGTTCTATGATTTCCATTCCCCAACCCCCATCAATAAAAGCGTCATCAATAATAATACGCTTTTGTTTGCTTTGTTGAGTTGTGGTTTTTTTATTTTTTCTTTTGAATAAACCAAATAAACCCATCACCTATTCTCCTTTGCAGTTTTACAACTCGCTATTAGCATTCTACGGATTGCACCTGCCTTTTGTTGCAGGTCTTTGAAAGTGGTTTCATCAATGGATTTTGTTTCAAAAAGCAATTCAAGCCAATATTCTGTTTCGTAGCATTCTTTAAGCGCAATTTCTAGTTTTGCGATAAAATCATTCTTTCCGTGTGCGTATTGTGCTTCACGAATATTTGCACCGATAGATGTGCCGCTACGGATAAGTTGGTTAACCAAAGCTGCCTTTGCTTTTATGTTATCGCAAAGGTTTATGATTTCTACGGCGAATGCCTTTGAAAGGTCTACAAGAGGGTTGGCTTCTTTCATGGGTTTATGATAGCAGAAAATGAGTGGGAAGTCAAGTTGAAATGTTTATGAATGATATTGCCTACGGCAATGAACGAAGCACGAAGTATATTACTTCGTAATGATATTCTCGCTTTGCTCGAATGATATTATATTTTTCCTTCCAACCTTCATTTGCGCAAGCAAATATCATTATTTTCTGCGAAAATAATATCATTCGCTTGCGAATATCACTTTTCCGTAGGAAAAATATAATTGCAGCCTTGTTACATTCGTAACAAGGCTGCTGGTGGACCCAAGGAGATTCGAACTCCTGACTTTTACAATGCCATTGTAACACTCTACCAGCTGAGTTATGGGCCCATACTACATAGGCATTGTAGCAAATTTTTCGCCGCACGTCAAACATCTTTAAAGCCTATGTAAAAAATTTTTGTTATATATCGTGCTCATTATCTATACTGCTATCGTACTGCGCTTTAAGCTGCGGGTTAGAAAGTACCCTGTACGCTTCTTGTACGGCTTTAAAACGCTCGGCGTATGTTTCCTCGTTTTCGTAGCGGAGGCGCAGCGAATCGTAGGCTTCCTTAATTTCGTCGGGAATCGCGTTTAAATATACGCCCAGCACGCCGTACAACGTACCCTTAGCATTATCCAGCTGCTCTTCTTCAAACTCTTGAACCTCTTCTAACTCTTTATCGCTGGCCGCGCCGCAAACGCCGGACGCCTGCCACAGCTTTAACGCATCGGTAAGACGCAGAATTTCTTCGTTTAAGTCGTTAATTTCTTGCTCGTATGCCGTAATCTTTAATTTAAGCGCGTCCGACTCGACGGCTACGGCTTCGGCAATTTTTGTTTCGCAAATACCGCAGTCTTCCTGCTCTGCCTTAGACAGACGGTCTAACAATTCGATTTGCTTTTGCAGCTCGTTATTTAACTCCTGCGTTGCCTGAACCGAATTTTGCGCCGATTGAATGCCGTCCTTTACGCCGCGGTGGTATTCGCTTTTTTTGATGTTTTCGCGGAATTTTTTTAAATTTTTAACAAACTTATCTAAGGATTTATTGTAGTTGTCGCGCAGCTTTTTGCGGTCTTGCGCAACGGCTTTTTTAAACGCGTCAAATTTTTGCTTTTCGGCTTTTTTAAACTTTAAAATTTCTTCCTGCGCAGAGGCGCGCACCAGCTTTAACTCTAAGCGGTGAATTTCCATAAGCTCGGCTTGCTTTTTATCAAACGCAGGCGGAGGAGGAGGCGGTTGAGAAGGCTGCGGCGCGGGCGTCGGCTGAGGGCGCGTAGGCTGCGCTTGCGCTGCGGAGGCCTGCGCCTTTAACGCCTCTTCTCTGGCTAGTAGGTGCTTAATAAGCTCACGGTCGTATGCCGTGCGCTCGTCGGGCTTAGACAGCGTTTCATACGCATTTTTAATTTCGATAAAACGCAAGCGGTAGCTTTCGTTGCCGGGGTTTAAATCGGGGTGGTATTTTTTTGCGTTTAAGCGGTACGCAACCCTGATTTCGTCTTGTTCGGCTGATTTGTCTACGCCTAATATTTTGTAATAATTTTTCATAAACGCCCCTCCGCAAGGCTTACTGCTAAAAAATGTTGTCGCTGTTTTCGCCGCTCTTTGTACGGTATGCAGGTGTTAAAAAGCTGTTTTAACTATGAACTATTTTTTTTGTTTTGTCAACAAATTCCGCTACCATTCTAAATTTTCTATGTCTGCGGGGCTTTGAATAATTTCGCAATTTTTTACGCGGCCGTTTTTGATATGTATTACGCGGTCGGCCATAGCGGTTAAGGCGCGGTTGTGCGTAACCACAATCACCGTCTTTTTTTCTTTGCGGCACAAATCGTGCAGCAGCTTTAAAATGCGCTTGCCCGTTTCGTAATCCAGCGCGCCCGTCGGCTCGTCGCACAACAAAATTTTAGGATTTTTAGCTATTGCCCGCGCAATCGACACGCGCTGCTGCTCGCCCCCTGAAAGCTGTGCGGGAAAGTTAGCCTTGCGCTCAGACAGCCCCACCCCGTCTAACACCTCGGCGGGCTTTAACGCGTTTTTGCAAATTTCGGTTGCCAGCTCTACATTTTCAAGCGCGGTAAGATTAGGCATAAGGTTATAAAACTGAAACACAAAGCCCACATCGCCGCGCCGATACAGCGTAAGCTCTTTTGCCGAAAGCTTTGCAATGTCGCGCCCGTCTACCAAAATCTCGCCGCTTGTAACGGTATCCATGCCGCCCAAAAGATTTAACAGCGTAGTTTTGCCGCTGCCGCTTTCGCCTACAATCACGCAAAACTCGCCGCTTTCAACCGTAAAGCTAAGGCCGTTTAGCGCGGTAATTTCTACGCTCTTTTTTTTATCGGCGGTTTTATAAATTTTTGTTACGTCTGTAAATTGTACCGTTGCCATTATGGTGCGTCCTTTATCTTTATTGCCGCCTGATTTTCCGTGATTCCCTCGAATTGCTCTCCGCTTGCAAGGTTTTTAAGCGTTACCGTGCCGTTTTTCCGCTCGGTTTCGCCGATAATCGCCATAAACGGAATGCCTAATCGGTCGGCGTATTTAAACTTGTTTTTAAGCTTTGCGTCCTCTAAATAAGCACTCGCGGAAATGCCCGCCGCTCTAAAAGATGCGGCTACGGGCAAACACGCCTCGATTGCGCCGTCTGCCGAAACTACCAACACCTGCGCGGCGCGGGCAATAGCAGACGTTTCGCTGCCCAGCTTATCAAAAAGCCGCGTTAAGCCGATTGAAATACCTACGCCCGGCAGCGGCTTATCGGTGTAATAGCCCGCTAAATTGTCGTAGCGTCCGCCCGAACAAACACTGCCTATATTTTCGTGCCCCGCTAAAAAAGTTTCGTACACCGTGCCGGTGTAATAATCTAAGCCGCGCACAATCGAAAGGTCTACGGTAAAGTTTTTTTCCGGAACGCCAAACCGCTTCATGCCGTCGATAACGGTTTGCAATTCGGCCACACCCGTTTTAAACGTTTCGTCAACGCAACTAAAACGGGCAAAATCCGCACCCGTTAGCGCGGTTAGCTGTAAAAGCGGCTTTATTTGCGCTTGACTTAAACCCAAAACAGCAAGCTCCGCAGCTACCTTTTCCGCACCGATTTTTTTAATTTTATCCAGCACAACCGAAATCTCGGCCGTCTTATCCGTCAGCCCCGCTTCTTGCAAATAGCCCTTGATAATTTTGCGGTTAGCAATATGAACCGTAAAGTTTTCAAAGCCTAATTCTTTAAACACCGTATATATCACGGCGGGCATCTCCGCATCGGTAAGCACGGATAACTGCCCGTCGCCCACCACGTCTATATCGCACTGATAAAATTCGCGGAACCGCCCCTTTTGCGGACGCTCTCCGCGGTACACCTTTCCTATTTGATAACGGCGGAACGGAAAAGCCAGCGTATGATAATTTTTAGCCACATATTTTGCAAGCGGAACGGTTAAATCAAAACGCAGCGACATATCCGTATCGCCCTTTGTAAAGCGGTAAATTTGCTTTTCGGTTTCGCCGCCCGCCTTTGCCAACAGCACGCTAGAATATTCTAGAATAGGCGTATCTAAGGGCAAAAATCCAAACCGCTCGTACACGCCGCAAATCGTATCGCGCATACGGTTAAACAATATTTGACGGTCGGGCAGCAATTCCATAAAGCCCTGCAAGGTTTTCGGCTCAGTAAGCTTTGACATACCCCTATTGTAGCATAGCCTACGGCACCCCGTCAAGAAAATCCCCTTGCAAATAATCAAGCAAATGAAACAGAAACTTTAATATTTCTACCTAATTATTTCTACCACGCGGTAGGAGTGCTGCCTACAAAACGCCAAAAGTTTCCTGACGTTGTTGGTTGAGTTGCAGAAAAATAATAACGCGTTGCGTTTGTGAGGAGGACGTTGCTTCCCATATTGATTGCCGCCCATTGCGCCGCATTTAAGCCACCGTAGTATACAGCGTCTAAAGCGTTGCAGTTTTTAAACACATCGTCTTGAATATGCGTTACGCTTGCAGGAATAACTACGCTTGTTATTGAAAGACCTTCAAACGCTTGAAATTTAAAAATAGTGCCGTCCGTAACCGTAATGCTTTTTAGCGAAGACGGCACAAAGTAATTGTGGCTAATAGAACCGAATATATAGCCAAAATGCCAATTGCTTGCAGCATCACGCGCTTGCCCCACAAAAGGAACCGTTATACTAGTTAAAGCAGTACAGCCCGAAAATGCACCAAGCCCGATTGACGTTACACTGTTAGGGATGTTAATTTGGGTGAGTTGACTACAGTTCGCAAACGCGCCGTATTCTATGGTGCTTAATTTGCTTCCGTTTTCAAAAGTTACATGTTGTAAAGACGTATTTCTAAGAAAGGCATAGGTGCCTATACTTTCAACACTTGCAGGAATTGTAATCAAAGATAATGCGCTTGCATCTTGAAACGCCGCTGTGCCGATTGATTTCAGCTTGCTGTTTCCTTCAAAATGTACTGTATGCAACCCTGCTCTGTCAAACGCCAATGTCCCGATACTTTCTACACTGCTAGGGATAGTAATTTGGGTAAGGGAGGTTTGGTTAGCGAAAGCAGAAATTCCTATCTCCGTAACCGTATGTGCTTGTCCGCTGAGATTGATTGCGCTAGGAATACTAACCTCGCTCAACGGTGCCACGGGCACGCTTGGCAAATTTGTTATCCCCGTTATACTTGCTGTGCGCAGATTTAAAGATAGTTGACTCACCGTAAAATGCGGAATACTCGCAAAATCTACCAGTGTAGCATTGGGCGCACCGCCGTTCAACGGCAACGCAACTCCGCCAAGAAACGAAAACGCACTGCCGTTAAGCACCCTTACAACAGTTCCGTCCGCTGGATGCGCTCTGACATGTTTAAACGGACCCGTCTCCGTATGCGTTCTTAGGGCAACGCCGTCTACGCGGATAAAAGGCCTGCTTCCGCCGATATTTGCCCAGTTATCTACGTGTATCGGCGCGCCGCCCGCAAAGATAAACACATGCCCAAAATGGTCATGAACCGTAGTGCCGTCAAGCGGAAACCTAGGAAGGTTATCTACAAAAGCCCTTGTAACATTAATATACGGCGCAGTCGGCACATTGTCCCACGCAGAAACCCTTACAGGCGCGCCGCCCGCCATTGTAGAAACTTCTCCGTTATCCGTAGCGCGAATTAAATTCCCGTCCCCAATCGATGTTACCGTGGAGGGGATGTTAATTGGGAAACGTGAGGTTTGGTTGGCAAAGGCAGAATCTCCTATTCCTCTTGTGTTATTAACAAGTCCAACAGCACCGCTTATTTGCCCCTTAACCCCAACTACCCAATTACCCGCATACACCATGCTGTTGTTGGCGGCATTGTTCCAAATAGCGGTATTGGCAAATGCGTTTGTGCCTACGGAGGTTACGGTTGCGGGGATTGATATGTGGGTAAGGGAGGTTTGGTTAGCAAAAGCGGACGGGGCGATGGCGGTAACATCTCTATTGTTTATTCTATACGGCACATAAATCTTGCCGACAGGCGTAGCCCGTGCGCCCGTAATTTCTGCGGTTGTAGCGGTTAAATTAACGGCATTAAACCCTACGCCCAAATTTAAAACATTGTATTGCGGAGGATTGCTACTATTAGGGGTTAGACCGTCTGCGTAGGTAATCATTCTAAATTCGGTGGGGCCGATTACAAAGCGCAGGCTCATAGTTATGTGTGTTGCCCCGATATTCTCTTGAATACCTACATTCGTTATGCCGTTTGCAGGCACTGTAATGTGGGTTAAGTGGTCTAGACTCGTAAAATCCCTAGCATGGTTGCCGAAGGCCATTCGGCTGTTGTAGGTAACCATAGCCGCAAAAGGGTTAGTGTTTATTAGTCTTACCGTGTATGTTCTAAACCCTATAATGCCAATACTGCGCGAAATTACCGCAAAGTCCAGCGCGTTTACATCGGGCATATACCCCGTAACTATCCCCATTCGGCGCATAAGCTCTTCAGCGCAGACTCCGCAGAAATATCGATTTCCCCAAGATGCTCTCATAATGCAACCGCTGTCACCAGAAGTATCGCTTACCAAAGCAGGTACAGCCCAACCATCTGCAAACCGAGTAGGCGTTGCTAAAACATTATCATAACCGCCCCAATGATTCCATTTCACATTTGCGTCAGCCGCATCTGTTGAGTTTGCTCTCCTGTTATCTCGTGTTGCTATTACTTTGCCATTTTCATCTCTGTCATCATGCTCGTCCGCTAGTATACCGAATGAATGACCAAATTCATGTATTATTGTCCCATGCCAAGCTGTTCCATTAGGCCATGCCGAATTGCTACCGCCCGCTGGATTTGCATCCCTACGTATTGATGTCGAAGCTATGTTCACAATAAGTTGTTCATGCCAATTCGTAAGCGAATAGCCTGTTCCGCTTTTTGCATTTGATATTACTTGCAACATTGTTTGTTCACTGCGAGGAACAACAGCATCGGCTAATTGCCTTATATGAGTTTGATTAATACCAACAGAGGTATGATTTCCTGACGCATCTACTGTGCCAAGATGTCCATTAATCCCTGCGATTGCAGATTCAACATGAATTACAAATACGGTAATCAGGTGGGCAAATTGGCTGAATGGATGGGTATTTGTTAATGCGTTAACCGCATTGTTTGCATGAGCTAAAACTGTGCCAGCTACTGGATTTGGCCAGCTACCATATTGATTCGCTGTAAACGCATCTCCCATTAAAATAATAACAATGCTATTTGCGTGGGGAAGTCCACTATTGCGTATCTGTGTTATTGGATAACCAGTAGCGCGTGAACCCGAACTATTCCTGTTCGCTCGATAGGTGCCACTGCTTTGAATTTCCATAACATATTCTATTTCGTCAGGTTGTACAGGAACTTGATACGTTGCGGTTCCTTGTGTATCGCTTTGCACTCGCAAACCTTGATACAATTGCTCGCCGCTTCTCATAATTTCTTGCAACTCATCGAGCGTGTAGTCATTACGCTGATTACTGACGTTGCTACTGCTAAGCGTATTTGAATAGACTTGTATTGTGCTTTGAGTGCCAACTATGCCTATTGTAACAACGCAAAATAGCATAACAATCAAAGAAATGAACAGCACTTTCATTCCATTTTTTTTAATAAAGCTTTTGTTTTCCATGATAAAAATCTCCCTATGAATTTCATTTTGTTTTTAGTTTTTTTTATATTACTGTTAAAATTATTGCATTAGAAAACACTTCTACACTTTGCCAATTGCCTTGCGTACTCGTAAATCCAAATTTCGCAACAAACCTTAATTCATGTGTTCCTTTTTTTAAATCATTACCGAACTCCCAGTAATCAACTTCATTTCCCCAAAATCCTATGTTACTTATAATGCTATCATTCTCAAAAAGGCTAGTGAAAAGCGGAGGGTCGTATTCAACGTCCGACTTAAAAAGACTCCAATTTGGTATGTTCGGCAAAAAGAACCAAGTAGCAAATATTTCAAGGTCGCTCCCGCTTTGATTTTTCAACTCGACATCTACCTTGAAATCCTCGCCTTTTTTAATCGTAGTGTTCTCTACCGAAATAGTAAGTAAAAAATCGCGTCCTTCATAATTAACCATGTGAATTTCCTTCTTTGCTTTATTTATCGCGGCAGTTACCGCAAGCTTATCTTGTGCGCCCTCAATTTCTGCCTTGCCGTCTGTTACCGCTTGCGCGATTGCCGCCAAGCCCTCTGCCGAATAGGTATGCTCTTCCATTTTTGCATCTGCATAGCTTTGAATTTCTGCCCTTGCGGATTCTTTATAACTGTTAAGCCCCACTTCACAAGACGCCAGCGCAAAAATCCCCAACAACATAACCGCTGCCACAACTATTCCTATAAACCTTTTTGTCATTTTCATATCCTCCATAAACTTGTAATTTTATATGACTGTGATTGCACAGGTTACATCATCAAAATAGACCGTTATATTGCCTGCTTTGAGGCCTTTTATAACTGCCGTCGGATATTCGCCCCCGCCCTTTGATTCAAAGTCAGCAATCGACCTATCTGAAATTCCCCATTCAGGCGGAGGAATTAAAAATATTTCACTTCTATCTAGCGAAACTTTATCAATCGTTGATAATCTAGCCAAATCGTTTACCGCTTTGATTACCTCAAAATAGCCCTCTGTTGCCAACTCCAAATAAAGCCACCCGTTTTCTTTCTTCTCCACCGACTTGAGGTCAACTTGCGGAAAGCTTGCTACTGTGTAAGTTTTATTCTTCACTGGCTTTACCAAAAATCCCTCAAAGCCGAAAGGTTGAATATAGTAATCAATATAACCCTTTGCCTCTAAGATTAGCTCTTCACCAACTGAGATAATATCTTTTGCCTTGTCTATATGTCTAGTATCTACGGTTTCAAAATACAAATCACGACTACTGCTTGCATGGTCTACCCTAACATCTTGTTTCAAAAGTTCTATAAATTCTTGTTGCGTTATTACTCCGTTTTCCTCTAAAATGAAAAGGAGTATAAGCGGTGTACCCGTGCTTAAATTTAATTCCATAAAGCCTACATTTTTTTCAATAACATAGATTTTTTTAAAACTAAGTGAATTGAACGCACCATCGATATTTTTTAATATCTCTTTTTCATGTCCTGCTTTGATATAAGCATAAACAGCATTGTCATTTGTCCAAGTAGTTTCGTCCATAATTTTCTCTCCTAACGGCTCACATGCCGCCAGCGCAAAAATCCCCAACAACATAACCACCGCTACGGCTATTCCTAAAAACCTCTTTGTCATTTGACACCTCCTTAAACCCATTTTATTCTATTTAACTGCAATCATTGTAACATTTAATTTATTTAACTGTCAAGTGTTGTGACTAATTTTGTCATACAAAAGTTTACGGCTACGCAATTCATGGTTAATGCTTTCATCCAGTTGGTTAGCACTGGCTTGAAGTACATGACTGCCAAAAACACCAAACGCAATCGCACAAAAAACAGCAATTATTATCAAAGCAAATAATAACGATTTCCTGTTTTTCTTTATAAAACTTTTGTTTTCCATGATAAAAATCTCCTTTGAATTTCAATTTGTTTTTTATTTTTTATTTAACGGTTAATATGATTGTATTAGACGAAATCGTCATGCTTTGGCTATTACCTTGCTCGTCTATTATTGAAAACTTAGCTTCAAACCTTAATTCATGGGTGCCTTTTTTTAAATTCCATTCACCAGCCCAAAAAATTCCTGGTGTTTCTCCAGTCCAATATGGTTCTCCAGTCAAAGGCGAGTCAGCCCAATGTGGATTGCCTCTCCGAATAACATAACCATTTTGAAAAAGCACTTGTTGAAACGCTGGCATGTCATTCATCTCTTCATTAGATTGCCAACCAGGAATATGGCAATAAAAAATTCTGTTAAATCCAATTTCTACATCCCGACCGCTCTGATTTTTTAGTTCAACGAAAGTTTCAAATCCCCTAAAGTTTTCGTCTTTCATTACCGTAGTATTCTCTACCGAAATAGTAAGTAAAAAATCGCGTCCTTCATAATTAACCATGTGAATTTCCTTCTTTGCTTTATTTATCGCGGCAGTTACCGCAAGCTTATCCTGTGCGCCCTCAATCTCTGCCTTGCCGTCTGCTACCGCTTGTGCGATTGCCGCTAAGCCCTCAGCCGAATAGGTGTGCTCTGCCATTTGGGCATCTGCATAGCTTTGAAGTTCTGCCTTTGCGGATTCTTTATAGCCGTTAAGCCCTACTTCACAAGACGCCAGCGCAAAAATCCCCAACAACATAACCGCCGCTACGACTATTCCTAAAACCCTCTTTGTCATTTTAACACCTCCCTTAAACCCATTTTATTCAATTTAACTGCAATCATTGTAGCATTTAAACAATCTAGCTGTCAAGTCTTAGCTTAAATTTGTCATACAAATCCTTTTATTTAAGTTTAATTACCGAAAATGAATTCGGCTGTTTCTATATCCATTTTATCCATTACAACTATAACCCATTTTGTCAAAGGCTGTGAGGCGTTGGGTGTATTTTTTCCTTTTGAAACAGGATGCTTGTATCTTACAATTAGTGTTTGCTCATCAACAGAAATATCTTTTATTTCGTATTTACCGCTAGATGACGTTGTAAAACAATGTATTACAATCATGGTGTTTTCAAAATTCACTTCTACTGGAAAATCCTTGAAAACCTCAGCATATTCTACGCTGTCTGTTATGATTTTTGTTCTTGTTAAAGGATATAACTCTCCGCTTACATATTCCCCCTCCAAACTTGACCACGAACCGCTAGTTAAATTTGCCTCATAAAACTCGTCTTGCAACCACGTTCTGTTCGTGTAAATTTCGCCGTACATTACCGCATTATAAGGCATTGCCTTACCTCCGCACCCCGCAAAAACTCCTAACCCCATAATTAAAACCACCCCCATTGTCAGTAATCTTACTACCTTTTTCATTTTAACACCTCCTTAAACCCATTTAATTCAATTTAACTGCAATCATTGTAGCATTTAAACAATCTAGCTGTCAACTTCTATGACTATTTAGTTTATATAAATTCTTTTAAGCCGAAATTCTCCATTTTCCATTTTCCATTCTCCATTATTAAAGTTGACTGCCAAGTACTAATTGTGCTACAATGCAGCGTATGACTCTTCAAAAGCTGTTATCGTATGTGCGCAGGGCGTGCGACGAAAAAAAAATGATTAGCGCGGGCGACCGCATCGCCGTAGGCTTATCGGGCGGTAAAGACAGCCTTACCTTATTAGCGGGGCTTGCGGGCTTTAAGCGGTTTTCGCCTGCACCGTTTGAATTATCCGCCGTTACGGTGGATTTAGGCTTCGGCGCGGATTTAGGCGGCTTAGACGCGTATTGCAAGCAATTAGAAATTCCGTTTCATATCGTAAAAACCGATATTGCCGAAATTATTTTTAATGTGCGCAAAGAAAAAAACCCTTGCTCGCTTTGCTCTAAAATGCGGCGCGGGGCATTAAATACCTTTTTAAATCAAAACGGCTACAACAAGCTGGCACTAGGCCACCACGCCGACGATTTAGTGGAAACGTTTTTTTTATCGCTGTTTTACGAAGGACGGCTTTCCGTATTCAGCCCCGTAAGCTTTATGGACCGCTCGCATATCACGCTAATCCGTCCGCTTATTTACGCCTACGAAAAGGATATTGCGGCATTTTCTAAGGGCCTGCCGATTGTGCATAACCCCTGCCCCGTAAACCACGAAACGCAGCGCGAATACATGAAAAAACTAATCGTCTCCATTTGCAAGGATATCCCGTTTGCCAAAGACCGCATGCTCTCAGCCGTTACAAACCCCTCCCGCAACAATTTGTGGGAAGAATAAGGCTTTTATTTACAACTGACAACTGACAACTGACGAATTATTGCTAAAATATTATTAAAAAGTTTAGCCGAAATTTGTCAGTTGTAAGTTGTCAGTTGTCAGTTAAAGTTATACTTCGTGATTTTTAATACAGTCGTCAATTGTCAATTGCCATTTTTACTCTTTAAACTGATTATCAGCACATTGATATCTGCGGGGGTTACACCTGCTATGCGTGAGGCCTGCCCTACGGTGCGCGGCGAAACCTTGCTTAGCTTTTCTTTGGCCTCTATGCGCAAACCGTTAAGCCGCATAAAATCGGTTTCGGGCGGAATGGGCATATCGCCTACCTTTCGCGCCTCGTCCGCCGCCGCCTCCTCGCGCTTAATGTAGCCCTCGTATTTAACCCCTAAAAAAATATCGTACGCGGCCGACGGGCTAATATCGGCAAACGTATCAAAATGATTTACATAACCCGCAAACGTTACCGCGTTGCGCCTGATACATTCCTCCGCCGTTGCGCCCGACTTAGCAGGCGGCTCGCCTATGGCGTTAAAAAACGCCTCCACCTGTTTTTGCGGCAGACGGGTTTTTAGCCGCGCCTTTCCTTTTAGAATATCCGCGCGCTTTTGCGCAGCCTTACTAAGCCGCTCTTTGCTTAATAAGCCCGCCTGCCGCGCAAATTCATACAGCCGTAAATCGGCGTTATCCTGACGCAATAGCAAGCGGTATTCGGCACGGGACGTCATCATGCGGTACGGCTCTTGCGTGCCTTTGGTAACTAAATCGTCTATCATTACGCCGATGTAACAGCTCTCGCGCGGCAGAATAAGCCCGTCCTTGCCCTCTAAACGCCTTGCCGCGTTAATGCCCGCAACTAAGCCCTGCGCCGCTGCCTCCTCGTAGCCCGAGGTGCCGTTGATTTGCCCCGCAAAAAATAATCCCTTAATGCTTTTACATTCCAGTGTCGGATACAGCTGCAAGGGGTCTATGCACTCGTATTCAATCGCGTAGGCATCGCGCATAATTTCTACGTTTTCCATGCCCTTTATCGAACGGTACACGTCCAACTGAACCTCGGCAGGCAAGCCCGTAGAAAGCCCCTGCACATACATTTCCTGTGTTTTGCCGCCCTCCTCCTCTAAGAAAAACGGATGGCGTTCTTTATCGGCAAAGCGCACCACCTTATCCTCGACGCTGGGGCAATAGCGCGCGCCCGCGCCGTGAATCAGCCCGCCGTATTTGGGGCTAAGCTGTAAATTTTGACGAATGATTTCGTGCGTTTCGGCGTTGGTATACCCCAAATAACACACGCCGCCCTTTTTATCGGGAACGGTTTCGCCCGCGTCCGAAAAGCTGTACGGCGTATCCTCGCCGTGCTGAACCTCTAACACGCGGGTGTCTACCGTGCTTTTTTTAACACGCGCGGGCGTACCCGTTTTAAAACGCTGCAAGGTTATGCCGTGTTTTATTAAACTGTCCGCTAAGTATTCCGACCGCGCAAAGCCGCTAGGGCCGCGCGGCAAAAGTATACTGCCGATAATTACCGTGCTGTTTAAATACACGCCGCAAGCCAGTACTACGGTTTTAGCCGTATACGTTAAGCCCGCAACGGTAGAAACGCCCGTTACCCTTCCGCGCGAACAAATCAGCTGCTTTACCTCGCCCTCGCGCAGCGTTAAATTCGGCTGATTTTCCAGCGTTTGCTTCATGCGGTCGTGATAGCGGTATTTATCGATTTGGGCGCGCAGACTTTGTACGCTTGGCCCTTTGGACGCATTCAGCATACGCAAGTGCGTACACGTTTCGTCCGCCGCCTTGCCCATCTCGCCGCCCAGCGCGTCCGTTTCGCGCACCAAATGCCCCTTTGCCGTGCCGCCGATAGAGGGATTGCAAGCCAAAAGGCCTGCGTTGTCCAACGATACGGACAACGCAAGCGTCTTATGGTTTTTGCGTGCCAGTGCCAACGCGGCCTCTATGCCCGCGTGGCCTATGCCTACAACAATTGCGTCAAAAGTGAAACTTGCCTTTTGCATGAAACGGTATTTTTTGTGTGTATTTTACGCCCTAGAATTAATTACTGCTTGAAACATCAGCGCGACATCGTTGTAAAACTCCGCTCCGAAATCACGCATAACAGCGGCTCTTGCCAGCGTTTCGTCGCTAGGGAACATCGCTTCCATAAACATTTCTCTAAACTGCGCATGACCGCCCTTGAAAAACTCGTCGTCTTCTTCGTACTCGGCGCGTAGTTCGTTAGTCGCTTCCATGTTCGCGCTAGGCGCACCCGCGTACAGCGAATTAAGCTTTGCGATTTCTTTGTCTAGGGTAAAGCGGATAAACATATTGGCAACCTTAGAATTTTTGGCAGTTTTAGGAACCACCCAGCCGTCTACCCAAACGTTTGTGCCTTCTTTGGGTACGACGTAGCCTAAGTTTTTGTTGCCAGGAACTATGCGCGGCGTTTTAGAACAAGAGAAAAATCCAGGCTCTTCCTCTAAGTCGCCCATCGCGTAGCCCGCGTCGCAAGACCAAAACAAGCCTAGCGTGCCGTGTCCGCCCGCAATCATTTCTTCTTTGTCGCTTTCGTCGGCCCTATAACCTCTAACTAAGGGACGCTGCGCCGTAAGCTGAACTTTGGCTTGGTCTATACTTTCAGCGGAAACCTCTTGAAATATTTTGGTTAAAAGCGTGCGGTACTCCTCGTTATCGTAATCGGTAAAATCATTAGACTTTTCTTTCAACTCGTCGCGGTAGTGGTGCAGCATAGCAACCGCATAAGCGTCGCGCTCTTGGCGCTTCATATAAATGTTTGCTGCATGACGGTCGTCCCAAAGCGCAGCCCACGAATTAAGCCCCTCTAAAAGCTCAGGGTCGGTAATGCGCGTAGCATCGTACATAATGCCGATAGTCCCCCACATATACGGAACGGTATATTTATTGTCGGGGTCTACGTATTTGGTGATAATGTCTTTAATGCGCGGGTCAGAAACCTCGTCGTATAAATCAAGCGTTTCTTCCTCTAACTTTTGCAGCATATCGTCGCGCAGCAGCCGCTCTATCATGTAGTCGGACGGGCAGATTAAATCATAGTCGTCGCCCAAATTAAGCCTAGTAGGAATATCCTCGTTGTGCTCGAAGTAATCCGTTACTACGCGCAGCCTTTTACCCGTTACTTCACGGTAATAGTCGCGAAACTCCCCGATTACGGATTCGTCCATGTAATCATTCCAGTTGTAGATTTTTAAGGTATGCTCGCGCGCCGCACAGCCTGCAAAAAAGCCCGCAATCATCCCTACGCTAAAAATAACTACCAACACCTTTACCAACACTTTTTTCATTTTCATTCTCCTTTGAACCTGTATGCTGTTATGAAAACACCTCTTTCAGGTTCTTATCTTAATTTCTTTCTATATAAAACGAATATTGCTATTCGGAATTGTTTGGGTTTTTATGGAGACGTAAAAGTGTATTTGCGCCGTAGACGGACAACAGTTGCCGCGCCGCCGAAGGGCGTGTACTTAAACGTACACAACTGAGGCGGCAAGGCAAGCGTAGTTCGTATACGGTGATAAATACACTTTTACGCTATGCGGTAGTAGTAGGCGTAGGAGGCGCAACCACAGGCAGCCGCGCTTTTTTGGCTTTGCGCTTTGCGCGGAAGTTAATAATCAGCAGCACTACAAAGCTTAGGATAAATATTACGCTAGAAAGCGCGCGCAACTGCTGACCGACATTGGGTCGTTTAAAGCTAGTGTATAAATAGGTAGAAAGCGTATGCAGTCCGCTTGCGCCGCCGTTGTTAAACTTGGTTACTACAAAGTCGTCTACCGATAAGGTAAACGCGATAGCAAATGCGGCAATCATAGCGGGGATTAGCTGCGGCAGAATTACCTTAAAAAGCGTGCGCATCGGCCCTGCCCCTAAATCTAACCCCGCATCGTATAGGCTTGGGTTTAGTTGATTAAGGCGCGGCGAAACGGTTAAAATAACAAACGGCATAGTAATCATAGTGTGCGCTAAAATCAGCGTAGTATAGCCGAATTGGCGAAATCCGATTACAAAAAAGAACAGCATAAACGCAACCGCCGTTACAATATCGGCGTTTACTACGATTATTTGGTTTAGAGTTTTAGCCGCAGCCTTTACGCGGCGTTTTAAAAAGTGTATGCCCACAGCAGAAATCGTACCCAACAACGTTGCAAACAACGCCGAAAGCACGGCTATCATAAGGGTGTTGCCCAGCGCGCCCATCAGTTCGCGGTTTTGCAGCATATTGCTGTACAGCTGCATCGAAAAGCCGCCCCAGTCGCCTATGCGTCCGCTTCGGGTATTGGTAAACGAAAAAACTATAATCAATAAAATCGGCACGTACATAACAGCCAGCACTATAAACACAAACGAAAGGGCAAACGATTTTTGAATTTTTCTGCGTTGATTTAGGGTTAATTTCTTTCTTGGCTTTTTTTGCTTTAACTTCATTTGCCTTGTACCTCCCGCTGTCTTTTAGCATTAACCCTACCCGCCACTACCATCGTAACCATGACCATAACAAGCAGTATCATAGCGTACGCCGAACCTAAACCGTACATAGACTCGGTGCGGAACATACCGTCTATGATGTTGCCGAACATCGGCCATTCCTCGCGGTTGATAACAATATCGCGCACGGCAAACATCGAAACCGTAGGCATAAATACCATTAATATTCCCGACACAATGCCAGGCACCGAAAGCGGCAGTGTAACCCGTGCCCACGTTTTAAGCGTGTTGCCGCCTAAATCGTTAGACGCCTCTAAGTAGCTTTTATCCATGTTTACCAACACCGTGTAAATAGGTAGCAACATAAACGGAAAAAAGTCGTACACGTGGGCTATGGTAATGCGCCAAAAATTGTTTTCTATACCCATAATATCAAACAGCGATTTAATAGCCAACGTGCGCAAAAGCGAATTAATGTACATCGGCAGTACAAACATCAACACCAGTATCATGGTTTTATTAAAGCGTGAATTTGCCAGTATCAGCGCAACGGGGTACGCCAGTGCAAGACACAGCGCGGTGGTGGCAAAGCCTATCAGCAGCGAATTGCCCATAGCGCGCAGCACGTGCGGTGTAGTAAAAAAGCTTGCAAAGTTAGAAAAAGTAAAGCCGCCGTCCGCGCCGCGAAACGCGTACACAAACAAAATAATCAGCGGAATTACAATAAACAGCCCCGACAGAAAAAAGTACGGAAACGCAAAATAATGCCGCTTAAACGTAAAGCGTCTTTTTTTGGTTTTTTTATTTTCGACTGCCGCAGCTTGGGTCAATTTTTTGCACGCTCCTTTTTTTATTTAGCTTGTTAAAACTAATCTTGTATTTCGCTTTTGCTAGTTGAACTTTCTTCCTCTTCCATATACCGCTCCACCTCTATCCCGTCGACAGGAATATTAATGCCTACGCGGTCGTCTAAATCCCACTCGTCGGTCGTATCTAAATAAAAGTCTTGGTCGGTGTCGGTGTACAGCTGCACCTGATAGTACGCGCCCTTATAGTAGCTTTGTACAATATTGCCGCCGATTACGCCGTCGTCCTCGCTGTCGGTAAGAAAAACCTTATCAAACGGAACGCGCACCCGCACCTTATCGCCTTTTTCAAAGCCTTGTGTATTGTTAAAGGTAAACGTGCCGCCCGCAATCTCTACGGTATCCTCGCCCGAAACCTCTGTTACAAACTCGTTTACCGTGCGGATTTTTTTCATGATATGAATGCCGTTAGGCGGAATTTTAATCTCTACCTCCGCGCCTACGGGCTTGCCCTCGATGTTTTGCACCGTAAACTCGTAGCCTTCGGTAGCCACTATCATTTCGCAATGCGTGCCCTTAAACACGCCGCTTGTTACCTTGCCCGCCAAAACACCCTTGCCGCTGCCCTTAGCGTACAGCTGAATATCTTCGGGACGGATTACTAAGTCTACGGGTTCATTTTTAGAAAAGCCCTTGTCCTCGCACTCAAACTCCGCGCCTAATACCTCTAAACGGTAATCGGCAATCATTTTGCCCGACAAAATATTGCTTTCGCCTATAAAGTTGGCAACAAATACGTTGGCGGGCTCGTCATAGATAATTTTAGGCGTGCCGTACTGCTGAATCGCGCCGTCGTTAATTACCACGATTTTATCGCTCATGGTTAAGGCTTCTTCTTGGTCGTGCGTAACGTACACAAAGGTGATGCCCAAATTTTTGTGCATCGCCATAAGCTCTATTTGCATTTCCTTGCGCATTTTAAGGTCTAACGCGCCTAACGGCTCGTCTAATAATAAAACTTTGGGCTCTAGCACTAAGGCGCGCGCAATGGCAACGCGCTGCTGCTGACCGCCCGAAAGCGAATTTACATCGCGCTTAGAGTAGCCCTCTAAGCCGACAAGCTTTAACGCGCTTTCTACCTTTTCGGAAATTTCGGTTTTTGTATACTTGCGAAAGACAGGCTTTTCTACGCCCTTTTTATCGGTCTTTACGCCGTCCTCGATTTTTTTAAGCTTTAACCCGAAAGCTACGTTATTAAATACGTTTAAATGCGGAAACAGCGCGTACTTTTGAAACACCGTATTTACAGGACGGCGGTGCGGCGGCAATTCGGTAACGTCCGCCTTTTCGATAAATACCCTGCCCTTAGTCGGCTCTATAAAGCCTGCAATCATGCGCAGCAGCGTAGTTTTGCCGCAGCCTGACGGCCCAAGCAATGTAATAAAATCTCCGCGCTTAACCGAAAGCGTGATGTCGTCTACTACCGTAACACCGTCGTAAACCTTAGTTACGTTTTTAAGCTCGATAATTTTATCGAATTTTTCGCCTGCCGAATTAGCATGTACGCCCAATACAGTTCCCTCTGTAAAAAAATAATAATAGACATTTTGCCATAAAAAATGCCTACTATTCAAAATACAACTTTTCTTTTTTATTGTCAATCGTTTTAAGATTAAAATTTGTTAAAAGCTTAAAAGGTTTTTTACTGCGCCCTATCGGAAACGCTGAATGAGGTACAGCGTTTCCTATCCTGCACCGCTTGATATGCGTCTAGCTCTTGCAGCAAACTCTGCGTGCCGTTTACATGCAAAATCTCATACAACTCTAAAATGTATTCGTCAAACCTATACTTTTTAAATTTTGCGTAAGCCTCAGCCCCCGTCAAGCGGCGGTGCTGCTTGTACACCTCAATACAAAAAAGCAGATATTTTTGTTCCTTAGTCATATTTTTACACCCCGCCCAAATCCACTTTGCCTGTTTTTATTTCTTCGGTCAGCATATCGCATAACGCTAACGGGCTCAACTGCCACAACGCCGTATCCTGCGCCTCTAACGCCGTATAAAGCTTAGACTGATACAACAGCCTTAACGCGGTTTCATACGAACTATCGGTTTGCAGCATATACGCCTCTACAACCTTTGGGACAAGCGCACGGATAATAGCGGAAAATTGATTATATTCCATTTTTGCTTTCCTCCGCATATTCCTTGCTAGATACAAACCTAAGAAGCTTTACCGCCGCATCGCTGCACAGTGTATATTGATTAAACAAATTTTTCACCTTAAACGCCGCTATCGCCTGTTTTTTTGTCAATGTGCCGTCCTCATATTTTTCGATAACCTGATACACATCGTCATTCGCTACCGGCCCTATAATTACATCGTATACCGCTTTTCCTTTCCCCGTTCTGTTATCTATTATAAAATCAAGCCACTGCTCGTCTGCCGCCATAAATCGCTTAACACTCAACAAGCTATCTGCGGCCGCTAAATCAAATTCGAATGTGCTAACCGTTGCACATCCCGTATAATCACTATCTAACCTTTTAGCGCGCGCCGCAATCTTATGCGAAAACTCTATCGCCTGAGATTCGTTTGCGGTTAAATAAAAACCTTTGCCAAAATCAAGAAACGGCCTTGATTTGCTTAAATCGGGCAATTCAACCTTTGCACTGCTTCCATGGAATAGCTTCATACCGACAGTATACTACATTTTGCCGCTTTATGCAAGCCTACAAAAAGAAAAAGACCTCTAAAATTTTTTTATTACTTTTTGTTGCTTTTTGTTATTTTTTAAGTAAGTAGAATTTTGCGTAGCGTGCGGCAAAAGCCTTAGCCCGCTGACGGGCGCGCCTAAAAAGTCAAACACAAAAAAAGCGTAAGGGCGCTACGTTACTAAACTAAACTCTGCCTTTAAACCCAAAACACTGGCTACCTCTACGGTAACGGGGTCGCCTATCCTAAACGAATAAGCCTTGTTATACAGCCGCATTTGACGCTCGTTAAAATCATACCCCGTGCCAGGCAGATTTTCTACGCGTATCATGCCCTCACAGGTGTTAGGAAGCTCTACAAAAACGCCGCGCTGTGTAACGCCGCTAATTATGCCGTCGTAGCGCACACCGATTTGACTTGCCATAAATTCGGCTTTTTTAAACTCCTCCGCATCGCGCTCGGCACGTTCGGCTACGCGCTCGCGCTCGGAGGATTCATTCGCGGCGGCGGCAGCAAACGCCTTGTATTTGGTAAAGCATTCCTTGCCGACGGCTAAAAAATCCTTCATAATGCGGTGGATTACTAAATCGGGATACCGCCTGATCGGCGAAGTAAAATGGCAGTAATACTGCGCCGCTAAGCCGAAATGCCCTTTGTTGACGGGCATATAGCACGCCTTGCTCATGGTGCGCAGCGCAGTGCGCGAAACAGCCGCCTCCAACTTGCCGCCCGCAACGCTGCGCAGCAATTCGGCAAAATCGCGCGGCTGAGGCTTTTCGGAATCGCCCGAAAACGCAATGCCCAGCCCGCTTAAAAACGCAATAAAATCCTCCGCCTTTTCTTGGGGAGGCTCCTCGTGTACGCGGTAGATAAACGGCGCAGCGGCTTTATACATAAACTCAGCGGCGGCTTCGTTTGCCGCTAACATAAATTCCTCTATCATTTTATGCGAAATATAGCGCGGACGGCGGCGCACGTCGGTACAGCGTCCGTCGCGGTTTAAAATCAATTCTGCTTCGGGCAAATCAAAATCTATGTTGCCGCGCTGCTTGCGCTTACGGTGTAAAATTTCGGCCAACGTGCGCATGGATTGCAGCACGGGCAATAATTCCGCGCGCGTGCCGATTGTGCCGTCTAACATGCCCGCAACCTCCGCATAGGTAAGGCGCGCACAGCTTTTAATAACGCTGGGGCAAAACTCACGCGCTATCAATTCGCCGTTAGGAGAAATCTCCATAAGCGCGGATACGGTAAGACGCTCCTCGCCCTCTACCAGCGAACAAATGCCGTTAGATAAGCTCTCAGGTAACATAGGCAAAACGCGGTCGGCAAAGTACGCACTGGTGCCGCGCTTGAATGCCTCACTGTCTAATACACTGCGGTGCGCAACGTAATGCGACACGTCCGCAATATGCACCCCCAACAAATAATTGCCGTTCTCGTTTACGCGTAGGCTTACCGCATCGTCAAAATCCTTTGCGTCCGCGCCGTCAATGGTGAAAACGGTTTCGGCACAAAAATCTCTGCGCAGCAGCTTTTCCTCCGCGCTTACGGCTACTGCAACGCGCTGTGCCTCTTTTAGTACGGCGGCAGGAAATTTTTCGGGCAAGCCGTGCGCACGGATAATAGACGCTATGCTGCGGTGCTCTAAAATCTTTTTTACTTCGGCACCGGCGCGCTCGCCGCGCTGCCCCCGCAGCATCACCGCCTCTACGGTGTCGCCGTCTGCCGCGCCGTTTAAGGCATTAGCCGAAATAAAAATATCCTCACCGACACCAGTCTTTAAAAACCCAAAACCCTTGCGCTTTACTTCAAGCACGCCCGTAACAACGCTGCCCTTTGCCCCGCCCTTTTGTTTGGCAGAGGCCGCTTTCTTGCTTTTAGATAAAGCGTTCTTTTGTTTTTTGGTATATTTCATAATCTATCCTTGTGTTTCTATTTAGGTTCAGCGCACCTAGCTAATCAGCACTTCCTACTAAAAAGGGGCTGTTTCAGCACTTGCCGAAACAGCCCCGCGATTAGTATATAGTATTAGTTTAAAACTTATCCCTGCGGAGGTTCGGGTACTTGAACAGGTCCTGCGGGATATATCGCCACCGTGACAAAAAATAAAATTGCCAGCACGCCCATTACAATACCCAAAATAGTGGTAAGGCGTTTCATAGTGCCTTCAAGCGATTGCTTTTTGTGCTTAGAGTAATACGTGTCGCTTGACTGACCCGTAAGCGCACCCATCCCGCCCGAATTAGAGGGCTGAATCAGCACGGCAAAGATTAGCACTATTCCGACAAGCACCAACAAAACAAATATTACAATTCTAATTATCCAAAAGGATTCTGTAACCCATGCAGGCATTTTTTTAACCTCAGTAAAAAATTGTTTTATTATTGTAACACGCTTTACACCAAAACGCAAGCGTTTTTAAGCAATTTAAAAAGTGTTATTTTAATACTGTATCACCGCCAACCGAAATGCGGAGTTCTCTGTTTTTTAAAATGTTCTTTTCGCCAAGCAATAAGTTTCCAAAAAACTTATTTAAAAACTCCATAGTGGCAAAAACACCGTTTGGATAGTCGTTATAATTCGCCCTGACAAGCGCGTTTCTAAAAAACCAAGAGTTATCACGAAATAAATCGTTGTTTGCCGAAAAGCCAAGCGTCCGCAAGTATTGAATGGTAAAAACCGCCGTTGCCCTTGTGTTGCCCTCGCAAAATGCGTGAACCTGCCAAATCCTTGATACAAAGCTTGCAACGTGTTCTACGATTTCTTTTTTAGAAAGCCCCTTGTAAACAAAAGACCTTTCCTCTTTAAAGTCATAATCCAGTGTTTCCCGTATCATAGTAAAGTCTGCGTAACTCACGGTTGCACCGTCAAGCACCCATTCCTTTTTGGTAAAGTTATACCCCCGAACCGTCCCCGCGTGCGCATAAACCCCCTTAAACAAACGCCCGTGAATGTTGATGTAGGTAAGCGGATTAAAACTAAAAGTATTTTCCGACAAAACTTCGGCAATATGTGCCGAAACCTTGTCTGCCTCATATTTGCGCTCCTCGTCGTCGGGCTTTACAGGCCTTTCATCATAAAAGCTTTGCAGGGCAGTTTTTACCTCGACAATCGAAAGCTCGCCCTCTATGTTTTTTCTTGCAAGGTCAATCAAGTATGCAGACGGCTTTAATCCGTCCACCGCCTGCAAACCGATTGCAATCTGCCAGTTCTCCGCTTTTTGATACTGTTCAGGCTCGCCCTGAATTTTGTATTCGTCAAAATTGCTCATTCTACTCCCTAGTATACCATATCGCAACCCGTTTTGCAAGGTGAATATAACGGTTTTTAGAATGTTTTAGAAACTTCGTAAACAGCAAAATCTTTCATAAAAATCAATCCAACTTTTTAGCTTCGCGCCCCAGTAAGTCGTCGGTAGTTACATCAAAAATATCGGCTAGCTTAATTATGGTTTTTATATCGGGTTCGGTTCTGCCTTTTTCCCAATGCCCTATATTATTTGCCGACAAACCCAGCTTATCCGCTAATTGCTTTTGCGTTAATTTCTCTTGCGTTCTATATAAATATAAATTTTCTCCGAAAATACTCATGTATATATAACAATACTAAATAGGTGGAAATTGTTGACAGCACAGAAATTCTGTGTTATATTCTTATTTATATAGTAGTCAAAATGAAATTTTTTATTCGGAGGCGGTATGACAAAAAAAGAAAGACTAAAACCCTACGGGCATATTGTACGCAGTCTGCGGCAAGAAAAAGGGCTTTCGCGCAAGGCCCTATCCGATTGCACAAACATAAGCATACATATTTTAAGAGGTTTAGAAAACAACGTGAATAGCAATAAAATTGATTGCCTATTCACGCTTGCAGATTTTTTTGGCGTTAGTTTAAGTTTTTTAACAGGAGGAGATTAAAAAAATAGCCGCTAATGCTAACGGCTATTTAATTAACCAAAATATTTATTCGGTTAAACGATTTTAAAAATTTTGCAAGGTGTTGCCCAGTATTCTGCCCACAAGCTGTAACATAGCGGTGTCATGCGCAGAGGGCAGCGTATCCGAAAACAAAACCAGCGCGCCGAATACGTTTTCGCTGTATACCGGACAAATCGCTACAAACGGCGCACCATCCATACCGATTTCGGATGCCTTGCCCACAAAGCAATCGCGCTTTTCAATCAGCTGCTGCGCCTTAGAACTTATTACCGTTCCGCAAAGACTCTCTACAAGCGTACCCGCGCCCGTTAAATATTTGGCAGTGTCGCACACCATAATATTTCGGTTAAGCGTTACAAACAACTCGTCCGCAATCGGACGCCCCGCATTGACCAGCTCACTGGATATATCCACCTTGCGAATAATAATATCTCCGTTTGCGGTAGAAATTATTTCCAGCGGGTCGTTCTCCTTGATGTTAAGCATCTTGCGGTACTCGCGCGGAATAACAATCCGCCCCAGCATGTCCAACTTTCTCACAATTCCGTTTAGTTTCATTTTTTTTCTCCTCGTTTTTCTTTTTTAGTATTTACTGTAATTATATAAAAAATACATTAAATTTTGCGGGAACACAGTTCTGACTTTTGACATCGATTTTCATTGAAAAGTATTGAATTTCCTCATTTTATCAGATTTACAAAATCTTTGCAAGCGTTTTTTATTTCTTTCTAAAAATTTTTTGTTTATATTCTAGATTTCTTTACCTCACTGTTCTACGATTGATTATTTAGTAGGCAGAGATAGGTAGAGTTTTACAATGGAGAATGGAAAATGGAGAATTTCGGCTAAGGATTTAAAATAAAGTAGCCGCAAAAAAATTCCCCATTTTCCATTCTCCATTACCTAACCCTTTTATGAATAAAAACGCTATTTGCGCCTACAATCTCTGCCTCCCATTGCGCGCGGATATACGCGTTAGCTTGCAGTTTAGAGTTTCCCCAGCCTTGCCCTGCCCACATGGGCTGATTGTCCCAGTCTTGATTGATATAGGCTACGGCGCGAATGGTTTGAATATTTTGCTTTATGTGGTTAAGCAGCGTAGTAAAAAATCCGTCCCAAACGGCTTGGCCGTCGGCGGCGGCTAAATTATGCCCCATAGGCGTGCTTTCGGCAATAAACACGGGCTTGTTTTTCTCGCGCGCCAGTGCCAGTATGCCTTGCCCGTTGTTTGATATATGCGGATTGTCGAAATACGAATACGCAAGCCAGTCCACATACGCATCGCCCGGATACCATTGCAGCAATCGGTTTTTATTAACCAACGGGTCGGGATTCGTTTCGTAGCCGTAACTCTGCCACACGCTTACAAAGTTATCCACGCCGCTTGCGCGCAGCTTATCCACAATATATCGATACGCAGCAATATACGGCGCATACGGATACGCGTTGTGCGGGCCGTCAAACTCGTAGCCGATACGCAAGAAAAACACATTATCGGGCGAACCTTTAAAAAATTCAGAAAGCTTAGTTAGCCCCTCGTCAAATTGAGAAGAAACTATTCCGCTAAGCTGCGCCGCGCTGAACCATAAGCCTACGGCTATAAAGCAGTGCCTAAAATCGGGGTTTTGCGTATAGCGCAGCGCGTGGTTTACGCCCGCGCCGAAATCGGCGGCAACCGTTAAGCCTTGCGCTTCTAAATTGCTGTACAGCGTTACGCCCGCAGGAATACCAAAATAATCCGCATACCCCGCGCTGTAATCGGTTAAGCCGCCCACCGCGTCTAAATCCTGCCCTGCAAAAAACCAAACTTTTCCTGCATCAGGTACATAATTATCGTTATACGGCGGCCCAAACGCGGACGGTTCAAACGCGCCGTTACAAGCAAATAAACTTGCCGCAAGCAGTACGCCGCAAAATAAAATACAAAGCGGTTTAATTTTTTTCATAATTTGGCTTCTCCTTCATCTTTAATTTCCCGTTTGTTTATACTCGGCACTGTCCCTGAACGCCGTAATAAAATCCGTGTAGCGGTCGGCTAAAATAGCCTCGCGGATACGGCGCATAAGGCTAAGAATATACGTTAGGTTATGCAAACTGATTAAGCGAATCCCTAAAATTTCGCCGCAATTAATCAAGTGGCGCACATACGCCTTAGAGTAGTTTGCACACGCGTAACAACCGCATTGCGGATCTAGGGGCGTAAAATCCTGTTTGTACTGCGCGTTGCGCACCACGATTTTGCCTTGCGACGTAAAAGCCGTTCCGTTGCGCGCTATGCGGGTAGGCAGTACGCAATCAAACATATCTATGCCGCGCAGCACACCCTCTGCCAAACAATCGGGGCTGCCCACGCCCATTAGATAGCGCGGCATATCGGCAGGAAGTGCCGCGCTAAGCGCGTCTAACATTTCGTACATAACGGTCTTTGGTTCGCCTACCGAAAGACCGCCGATGGCAATGCCGCACTCGGCAAAAGGCAACGATTTTTCTAGCGATAAAAGCCGCAGATTTTTATACATATTGCCCTGAATAATCGGAAAAAGCATTTGATTGGCGTTGCCCGCATTGGTTTCTTTACAGCGTTGCAGCCACTCTACGGTGCGGTGCAGCGCACGCTGCGCATATTTTTCGCCTGCGTCAGCAGCGGTGCATTCGTCAAACGCCATAATAATATCCGCACCTAACGCTTGCTGAATTTGCGTAGCGGATTCGGGCGTAAAGGTATGGCGGCTGCCGTCTATGTGCGAAGAAAAGGTTACGCCGTTATCGGTAATTTTATTTAGCTTAGACAGCGAAAAAACCTGAAATCCTCCGCTGTCGGTTAATATCGGCTTTTGCCAGTTCATAAAGGTATGCAAGCCCCCTGCTTGCTGTACAACAGCGTGGCTTGGGCGCAAATATAAGTGATACGTATTAGCTAAAATAATTTCCGCACCCGCCTCTGTCAACTCGTAAGGCGCAAGGCTTTTTACCGAAGCCGCCGTACCTACGGGCATAAAAACGGGCGTTAAAAGCTTGCCGTGCGGCGTAATAAATTCGCCCGTCCTTGCCCCCGACTGACGGCAAGTATGCAGTATTTTGTAATTAAATGATTTCATAGTTTCTCCGATGTTTAATAATTACTGACAACTGACAATTTTTTTACTGACAACTGACAACTGACAACTGACGAATTATTGCTATTTTTTTATTTAATTATTTTAGCCGAAATTTGTCAGTTGTCAGTTGTAAATTGTCAGTGTTAATTCGTCAGTTGTCAGTTGTCAGTAAAAAGTTGTTATCACAAAAACAAACAGGCATCGCCAAAGCTAAAAAAACGGTATGCGTTTTCTACGGCGTTTTGGTAAATTTGCAGCGTTTTTTCGCGCCCGATAAACGCACTAACCAACATAATCAGCGTGGATTCGGGCAAATGAAAGTTAGTAATAAGCCCGTCAACTACGCGGAAAGAGTACGGCGGATAAATAAAAATATCGGTTTCGCCCGTTGACGGAGCGATAAAACCGTTTGCGTCCGCAAGGCTTTCTAACGTGCGCACAGAGGTAGTGCCTACCGCAATTACGCGCCGCCCCTCTTTTTTTGCCGCGTTAATCAATTCGGCCGCCTCCGCGCTTACCTCGTAATATTCGGCGTGCATTTTATGATGCAAAATATTGTCGGCTTTTACGGGGCGAAACGTACCCAACCCCACATGCAGCACAATTTCGGCAAACTGTACGCCCTTTTGTTTAAGCAGCTGTATCCTTTCTTGTGTAAAGTGCAAGCCCGCTGTCGGGGCGGCGGCCGAACCGTCTTTTTGGGCGTATACCGTTTGATAACGCGAAATATCAGCAGGCATTTGCTTAATATAGTGCGGCAGCGGCATTTGCCCGACGGTTGCTAAAATTTCTTCAAACACGCCCGAAAAACTAAATTTAAGTCCGCGCAAGCCCTCCTCGCCGCAGTAGGTTACTTCGGCGGATAAATCGTCGGAAAAATAAAATACGTCGCCCGTTTTAACGCGCTTAGCAGGCCGCGCAAGCGTTTCCCACTCGAAGTCGGATTTGCGCTTATGCAGTAAAAACTCTACCCGCGCACCCGCTTGCGGTGGTTCATTTTTTGCCCTATACCCAAAAATCCGCGCGGGAATCACGCGGGTTTTGTTGATTACCAGCACATCACCGCTTACCAAATAATCGGCAAGATTGCTAAAATGCTTATGCTGCATTTCGTCCGTTTTGCGGTTATATACCAACATGCGCGAACCGTCGCGCGCAGGCGCGGGCGACTGTGCGATTAAACAGGAGGGCAATTCATAATAAAAATCTGATTTTTGCATAGCTTTATATCTCGTCCAAAGAAATTTGCATAGGCTTGGGCGGCTTAATACCTAAATGCTTATACGCCAAAAGCGTGGCGGTGCGCCCGCGCGGACTGCGCGCCAAAAAGCCTAGCTGCAACAAAAACGGTTCTATCGCGTCCTCTATGGTAACGCTTTCCTCGCACACGGTAGACGCCAACGTATCTAAGCCCACAGGGCCGCCGTTGTATTTTTGGATAATCGCCGATAATATTTTGCGGTCGGTCGCGTCTAAGCCCAAATTATCAATTTCCATAAGCCCTAATGCGTAATCGGCAAGACCAGCATCTATAACGCCGATTTTTTCTACCAACGCGAAATCGCGCACGCGTTTTAATAAGCGGTTGGCGATGCGCGGCGTTCCGCGGCTGCGGCGCGCAATTTCTACCGCCGCCGCATTTTCGATTTGAACGCCCAAAATCCGCGCACTGCGCAGTACAATTACGCCCAACTCCTGCGGCGAATACAGTTCCAACCGTTCTACAATGCCAAAGCGGTCGCGCAGCGGCCCCGTTAACTGACCCGCCCGCGTAGTCGCGCCCACAAGGGTAAAGGGAGGCAGCGTAAGGCGCATACTGCGCGCGCTGGGCCCTTTGCCGATAATAATATCTACGCGGTAATCCTCCATAGCGGGATACAAAACCTCTTCTACCGCGCGGTTTAAGCGGTGAATTTCGTCAATAAATAGCACGTCATTTTGGGAGAGGTTGGTTAATATCGCTACCAAATCCGCCGCGCGTTCAATCGCGGGGCCGCTGGTAACCTTCATAGAAACGCCTAACTCGTTTGCCACAATATGCGAAAGCGTGGTTTTGCCCAAGCCCGGCGGGCCGTACAGCAGCACATGGTCTAACGCCTCGCCGCGCAGCGCAGCCGCTTTGATATATACGTTTAAATTAGATTTAATCGCCTCTTGCCCCACATAGTCCGCAAGCGTTTTAGGGCGCAGCGAACCCTCCGCATCGCGGTCGTCCAACGTTTGAGTATTACTAAGCAACCGTTCCTCATTATCCATATATGGTTTCTCCTTTTAGTAGGGTCTGTTCTGTCGTTTCTTTAAAAGCTGTTCTAGTAGTTTCTTTAAAGCTTGTATTTGTGAAATAACAATAGCAGATTTTCGGAAGTTGGGATTTCACCAATACAAGCTTAATTCTTTAAAGCAAGTAATATGATTTGTTCTGCCTTTAACGTGTCTGCGTCTTTCACCCGTGCGACTGCCGCTGCCGCCTCGCTTTTACTATACCCTAGCGAAACCAACGCAAGCACCGCCTCCGCCGCAACGCCCGATTGCGCTGTAAGCGGCGCAAAGCAATCTCCCTGCGCGGTCAACTCTTGTGCAACCTTGTCTTTTAGTTCTAACACTATGCGTTCGGCAGTCTTTTTTCCGATACCCTTAACAGACGCCAACGCGGCGGTATCCTGCGCCGCAACCGCCGCCGCCAGCCTTTGCGCCGTCATGCCGCTTAAAACCGCCATAGCTACCTTTGCGCCTACGCCCGAAACGCCGATAAGCCGCAAAAACATATTTTTTTCTTGCTTAGAGGTAAAGCCGTACAAGCTTACGCCGTCCTCGCGCACCGCCATATAGGTAAAGATTTTTACCTCATCGCCTACGCGCAGCGTGCTAAGCGTTTGCGTGGACGCCGCCAACTCATACCCTACGCCGCCCGTCTCTACCGTAAGCGTACCTTCCAAAATTTCGGCAATACTGCCTTTTACATAACTAAACATACGTCTTTTCCTTTTTGAGTTTTTTATCCTTGCGGGCATTGAAACCTTAAATTGTTTCGCACCTAAGCCCTCAATTTAGTACGCGGTGTTTATACTCACCCGTATTAGCATGACATACCGCCACTGCCAAAGCATCGGCGGCATCGTCGGGTTTAGGGATTTCTTTAAGGCCTAACACTGCCTTAACCATGTATTGCACCTGCTTTTTTTCGGCGCGCCCTACGCCGGTTAAGGCAAGCTTTACTTGCAAGGGGGTGTATTCGTATAAGCGGCCGCACTCCTTAATCGCGCATACCAGTATTACGCCGCGCGCCTGCGCCACCTTAATGCCCGTAGTTACGTTGGTGTTAAAAAACAATTCCTCCACCGCTACGGCATCGGGACGGAACTTGCGCATAAGGTCCGACATTTTTTCGTCTACCATAGCCAGCCGCACAGGAATACTTTCGCTTGCGGGCGTATCCAACGTACCGGCAGCTACATACTTTAAACCTGCGTTTGTTTTTTCGATTACCCCGTAGCCGATAGTCGCATAGCCGGGGTCTATACCTAAGATAATTATTTTTTGCCTCCCTCTATCGGCCGCATACCGCACCGCACAACAAATAATTTTGTAAAAATGTGATTTAGTAAAATAAAATGATTGTTTTAGTAATAAAAATGTAGTAGAATAAGTATATTGTAAGCTTTACATAAATAAAAGTCAAGGAAACAACTAAACATGAAAAGAAAAGTAATTATTATCGGTGCGGCAGGAAGAGATTTTCATAACTTTAATACCTTCTTCCGCGATAACGCAGCCTACGAAGTCGTTGCGTTTACCGCCGCGCAAATCCCCGACATCGCGGGGCGCAAATACCCCGCATCGCTGTGCGGCAAGCTGTACCCTAACGGCATACCCATTTACCACCAAGACGAACTGCAAGATTTAATAGTGCGGCTTAATGCGGACGAGTGCGTTTTTTCGTACAGCGATGTATCGTACCAAACCGTTATGGCTTTGGGCGCAAAGGTAAACGCGGCAGGCGCGGATTTTAGCATGATGGGGCATAAAAACACTACGCTAAAAAGCACTAAGCCCGTAATTGCGGTTTGCGCCGTGCGCACAGGCTGCGGCAAAAGCCAAACCTCACGCCGCATTATCGAGGTGCTTATGGCAAAGGGGCTTAGAGTAATTGCGCTGCGCCACCCGATGCCCTACGGCGATTTAGAAAAACAGCGCGTACAGCGTTTTGCCCAAATCAGCGATTTAAAAGCGCATAACTGCACCATCGAAGAAATGGAAGAATACGAGCCGCACATCGCGCGCGGCAACATCATTTACGCGGGCGTAGATTACGAGGCGATTTTACGCGCGGCAGAATCCGACCCTAGCGGATGCGACGTAATTTTGTGGGACGGCGGAAACAACGACTTTTCGTTTATCAAGCCCGACTTGCTAGTTACAGTTACCGACCCGCACCGCCCCGGAAACGAGCTTTCGTATTATCCGGGCGAAATTTCGCTGCGCATGGCAGACGTTGCCGTTATCAATAAAATAGACAGCGCAGACAAAAAAGACATCGAAACCCTGCGCAAAAACATCGCGTTTGCAAACCCCCGCGCAACCGTAATCAGCGCAAATTCGGCATTAACCGTTTCTAACCCCGATTTAATTAAGGGCAAGCGCGTTTTAGTAATCGAGGACGGCCCTACGCTGACGCACGGCGATATGAAAATCGGCGCGGGCACGGTAGCGGCGCAGCGTTTCGGCGCGAAAGAGCTTATAGACCCCCGTCCCTTTGCGGTAGGAAAAATTAAAGAAACCTTTCAAACGTATCCGAAAATCGGCAAGCTGCTGCCCGCTATGGGCTACGGCGCACAACAAATCGCCGATTTAGCCGCCACCGTAGCGCGCGCGGACTGCGACAGCGTAGTAATCGCCACTCCCATAGATTTGCAGCGCGTAATCTCTATCGCTAAGCCTAGCGCGCGGGTTGAGTATGCGTTAGAGGAAATCGGCAAACCTAATTTTGAAGAGCTTTTAACCGCCTTTATCAAAAAGCATAACCTTAAAGCCCATGTTTAAACTGATTAAATACTTAAAAGGATACGGTGCGGCAACCCTGTGCGCCCCGCTGTTAAAGCTAATCGAGGCATTTTCCGAGCTTTCGGTTCCTTTGGTAGTGGCGTATATTGTAGATACCGTTATTCCGTCGGGTCAGCCGCGCGATGTATATGTGTGGGGCGGCATACTGCTTACTTTGGGCGCAGGCGGCTTTATGCTTGCGCTAATTTCGCAATACCTTGCCGCGCGGGCAGGCGTAGGCTACGGAACCAACCTGCGCAAAGCTATGTACGCGCACATCAACCGATTCAGCTACGCCGAAATAGACCGCTTCGGAACCGAATCACTGGTTACGCGGCTTACGGGCGACGTGCGCCAAACGCGCATGGGCGTTTCGATGTTTATCCGCCTGGTACTGCGCGCGCCGTTTATTTTAATCGGCGCAATCGTTATGGCGATGTTTATCAGCATAAAAATGTCGCTGATATTTATAGGAGTCGCGCTGCTTATCGGCGTTGCGCTGTACTTTATCATGTCGCGCACGGGCAAGCTGTACCGCGAAATCCGCGTGCAATTAGACGAAGTATCGGTACTAACGCGCGAAAACTTAGCAGGAACGCGCGTAGTGCGCGCCTTTTCGCGTCAAGAAGAAGAAAACACAGACTTTTCACGCAGCGCAGAGCGTTTAGCAAAAACCTCCCGAAAGGCGGGCATTATAGCGGGGCTTTTAAATCCCCTTACCTATGTTTTAATCAACTGCGCCATTTTACTGATTATTTGGCTAGGCGGTTACGAAGTAGCGGCAGGCAATTTAACGGCAGGGCAAATTATTGCACTGGTAAATTATTTAGGGCAGATTTTGCTTGCGCTGGTGGTTTTTGCCAACCTTTTAGTTACGTTTACCAAAGCCTCTGCGGCGGCGCGGCGCATTAACGAAGTGCTGTCCACACAGCCCTCCCTTACCTACCCCGATGCAGTCGACGCACTGCAACCCGTTGCGGACGCGCCGAAAATCCGCATAGAGGGCATTACGTTTTCGTATCCGCAAAGCGCGAAAGACGACGCGCACCTAGACGGAATTTCGGTATCGGTGGGCGCGGGGCAAAGCTTAGGGATTGTAGGCGCGACAGGTTCGGGCAAAACTACGCTGATTAATTTGATTGCGCGGTTTTACGATGTATCGGGCGGCGCGGTTTTTATAGACGGACATAACGTGCGCGATTATCCCAAAGCGCAATTAGCAAACAAAATCGGCCTAGTGCCGCAAGCCGCCGTGCTGTTTAACGGCTCGGTGCGCGAAAATATGCTGTGGGGCAAGCCCGACGCAACAGACGAAGAAATTTGGGACGCGCTAAAAACTGCCCAAGCGGACGAATTTGTACAAAAGCTTTCCAAAGGCTTAGATACGGTAATTGTTCAAGGCGGAAAAAATCTTTCGGGCGGACAGCGTCAGCGGCTTACCATTGCGCGCGCGCTGATTAAAAAGCCCGAAATTGTTATCTTAGACGATTCGTCCAGCGCGCTAGATTACGCCACCGACGCGCGGCTAAGAAAAGCACTGCAAACCGATTTAAACAACGCAACGGTATTGATTGTTTCGCAGCGCGCCGCAAGCGTCAAAAGCGCGAATCAAATACTCGTGTTAGAGGAAGGCCGCATGATAGGCTTAGGCACGCACGCAGAGCTATTAGAAACCTGCGAGGCATATAGGGAGATTTGTTCCGTATAAGATGAAAAGCCCGTTTAAAAGAAGTTCTTTAATGCCTGCCCCCGAACAGGTAACGCCCCCCATGCCTGCGCGCACCGTGCTGAAAAGGCTGCTTTTTTACATTCGTCCGCATTTGGGTTGGCTGTTTATGTCGGTGCTTTTAACGTGCCTGCAAGTTACGGCCGCGCTGTACGTACCCGAATACATCGGACGCGCCGTAGACCTCTTTACCGCGCCGCCCGTAAGCTTTGCGGAAGTCGCGCAAAACATTGCCGCTTTGGGCGGCCTAACGGCGGCCATCTTTTTTTGCCAGTGGCTGGCATCGGTTTTTTCGCAGCGCGTTTCGTTAAATACCGTGCGCAACGTGCGGATAGACGCGTTTAAAAACCTTAACCGCGTACCGCTTGCCTACATCGACGCACAATCGCACGGCGATATTATGAGCCGCATCGCCTTAGACGCAGACCAAGTTTCCGACGGACTTATTCAAGGCTTTACACAGCTTTTTACAGGCGTTATTACCGCTATTATGACGGTGGTGTTTATGCTGCGCATGAGCGTACCTATCGCACTGGTAGTTATGCTGATTACTCCCCTTTCCTTAGGCGCGGCGTGGATTTTGGCGCGGCGCACGGTTAAGCTGCACAAACGGCACAGCGACAAGTACGGCGAATTGTGCGGAACGTGCGAGGAGCTTTTGGGTAATCAAAAAATCGTTAAGGCTTTTTGCTACGAGGACTTTGCCGAAAAACGTTTTGACGTAATTAATCAAGACATTAAAAAGGTAGGCACTACGGCGATGTTTTTATCCAGTCTTTCGCACCCCGTTACGCGGTTTTTAAACAGCATCGTATACGCGGCAGTGGCTGTAATGGGCGCGTTTGCGGTAATTTCGGCCAATCAAGCGGTTGCACAAGGCAGTGTAGAAATTGCCGCGTTTACCATAGGCAGCCTTTCGGCATTTTTGGCATACGCGCACCAGTTCGCCAAGCCGTTTAACGAAATCACAGGAATCGCCGCCGAACTGCAAGCGTCTTTTGCTTCGGCGCGGCGCGTGTTTGCGGTAATAGACGAGCCGCCCGAGCCGAGTGATAAAGAGTTAGCCGAACTGCAAAACGTAAGCGGCGAGGTAACGGCAGAGCATGTCGCGTTTGCCTACCTTCCCGATAAACCGCTTATCAAGGATTTTAATTTATCGGTACAAGCGGGCAATAAAATTGCCATTGTAGGGCCTACGGGCTGCGGAAAAACCACGTTGGTCAATTTGCTTATGCGCTTTTACGATGTAGACAGCGGCGTTATTAAAACAGACGGCACAGACATCCGCACCGTAACGCGTTCTTCCTTGCGCTCTAATTACGGCATGGTGCTGCAAGATACATGGCTGTTCGGCGGCACCATTCACGACAACATCGCCTACGGCAAGGCGGACGCAACGCGCGAAGAGGTTATTGCGGCGGCGCGGCAGGCAAAATGCAACGGCTTTATTAAACGCTTAAAAGACGGCTACGACACGGTTATTTCGGGAGACGGCGCAAATTTAAGCGCGGGGCAAAAACAGCTTTTATGTATCGCGCGGATTATGCTTACGCGCCCGCCCATGCTGATTTTAGACGAGGCAACCAGTTCGATTGACACGCGCACCGAAAGGCGCATTCAAACGGCGTTTGCGCGCATCATGGAGGGGCGCACCACGTTTATTATCGCGCACCGCCTTTCCACCATTGTAGACGCCGACAAAATCTTAGTCATGAACGAAGGCGACGTAATAGAAAGCGGCACACACACCGAACTGCTAGCGCAAGGCGGCTTTTACAAAACCCTCTACGAAAGCGGCTTTGGTGAATAAGCGAATTGTCTTAAATTTGAGTGCAAGTTGTGCAACAGTTTATTTTTTTGCGCGTACCGCGTACCTAGATGTACGCAAGCGCGCAAAAAAATAAAGCGTAGCGCTTTTCAAGCCAAATTTAAGGCAATTCAAGACTGATTCATGCCTACTACGTCCTCATCCTCATCGGGATTATATATCATAGTATATTCGGCTAAATGTTCGTAGGGCTGATGCGCAGAGCACGTGTTGCACGCACCGCCGCAGCCCTCATGCTTTTTTATATCCTCTTGCTTTTTTGTATCCTCTTGCTTTTTTGTATCCTCTTGCGGAAATTGATTGCGCCGCGCCTCCACCTCATACGTATACTGCCCCGCCTCTAATTCGTCCGCGGCAAACTCATCCGTATCCTCATGCTTATACATAGACCATTTCCTCCTTAGCCTAGTGTACCGCAAATTATCTTTTTTATGCAGAAATTCCCCTCTTGTAGGCGCGACGCGGGCGGCCGCTAGCCGCAAAAACACACCGTGTTTTTAGCCAAAGCGGGGAGTGAGGAACGAACGACCCATGGCAGGCGTAGCCTGACGGGGTGGAAAGAAAGTCATTTGCTAAGTATAAAAAAAAGACGCATTTCGGTGCGTCTTTTTTTTAATGGAAATGTAGAATTCGGCTGTTAAATAGCGTGGTTATATACAGACATGGTTTTAGGTCCGCTTTTAAGATTATTCGCATATGTAACTAAACGTTTGCCTTGGTCAAGCCAACTTAAAGTAATATAAGCTGCAAAAACATTCTCTTGAATTTCAACATTTACAGAACTGCCAGGCGTAAGTTCAGTAGGGCAAACTACAACATGGCTAAGATTTTTCCAATCACGAGCATCGCCTTGAAAACACATTTTTGAGTTATACACAAACGTGATATTGCTAGTGTGGTTATTTTCAACCTTAATTGTCCATTTGATGCCCGATTTGCTTACAATCGAAATATCAAGAAAATAATAGGTCGCACGGGTTTGCACAGGATTTTCGGTTTCCACTGATGGCATACTTTCAAATTCACCATTGTGCGCACTTGCCGATTTGCCTGTGATGGCTGTTCCAACAAAAAATGCGGCGAACGCCAACACACATGCCAAAAGGCACAGAAAACTACTTTTCTTCAACTTTTGAATTTTCATAATTTTTCTCCTTTTATTTTAAGATATTTATATTATATCATAAAAATTTCTGCTTGTAAAGTAAATTTACAAATAAAGTAAAAAACATTTAAAAAAATACTAATTATGGTTTTATGATAAACATAGTTGACTTTTGTTATCTATTATGCAATACTGTTATTAACAAATTGCATGAGGTAAAGCCATTATGTTGCGTTGTACTAATTTAAGAAAAACGTATCAATCTAAAAAATGTGCGGCAGTAAAAGCATTACACAATGTTTCGATTGATTTTGGCAATAACGGTTTAATCTTTATTCTGGGGAAGAGCGGCAGCGGAAAATCAACACTTCTTAATTTACTCGGTGGAATAGATATGCCCGATGACGGCGAAATTATTATACAAGGCAACAAATCAAGTAAATTTTTTTCACCGTCAGATTTTGACAGCTATCGAAATACGCATGTGGGTTTTATTTTTCAAGAATACAATTTGATTCCGACTTATACCGTAGGCGATAATATCAAGCTTGCCTTAGAACTGCAAGGCAAACAGGTTGAAAAAAAGCAAATAGAAACCATTTTGCAACAATTCGAGTTGATAAACGAGCATGGTGAAACCTTGTATAATAAACTTGCAAGTGAATTGTCGGGCGGTCAAAAACAGCGTGTTGCTATTGCCCGTGCGTTAGTCAAAAACCCCGAAATCATCTTAGCCGACGAGCCAACAGGCGCACTTGACAGCGAAACAGGAACTGCAATTTATGATATTTTAAAGGTTTTATCTAAGGATAAGCTAATTATCGTAGTCACGCATGACTATGATAACGCTAAAAAGTACGCAGACCGCATGATCGAATTAAAAGACGGTGTAATTATCAACGATTCCTTACAGAGCAGTGCTTCCGCTAAGGTAAACGAAAATGCAGAAAAAAAGTATACCGAAAACGATTGCAAATTGGTTAAAAGCAAGCTTCCGTTTAAACGCAGTTTTTACATGGGCGCAAGCGGACTGAAAAATAAGAAAAGCCGATTGATAATTTCTATGTTATTATCCATTATAACCTTTATAATTTTTGGGTTTTCTATTACGGCAAGCGCAACCAATGAATTTACGGTGGAAATAAAAACCCTTTATGCAAACAATTATAGAATGGTTACGGTTAACAGTTCTAGTTTTGATGAGCAAAACAACCGAATCCCTTTTACAACTTTTCAAATGCAAGAGCTAACTAAATATAATAATGCGGTTATCCCGACATCTGTTTTTGTTTCATGGAGATACCAACTTGACTTGCAGTATCTTGCTAATTATGTGGGCGAAGATAATTTGGTTAGTCGAAACAACCCTTATTTAGGGCTTGGGTTGTATAGATTTGAGCATTTGGCAGAAATCGATTTCGATACGGGTACAACGGATTTAAACCTAAAAATAGACGATAGGTTCGTAGATAAAGGTTTGTGCAGATTACCGCAAGCATTTAACGAAATTGCAATCACCGATATTAGAGCCGATATGTTTATTAGATTTGGCTATAAATCAGAGGACGGCACAGTTATTGCAATTTCTACGCCCGATGACCTTATCGGAAAAACCATAGGCGAATTTACTATATCAGGCATTTATTCAACAGAACAAGATAAAGCGGCTTTTCAAGAATTTGACATAGATAATTACAATACGCACAACGACCTTTATAGCCAAAATTTATTTAACGGGGCGCGTGATTCGATTATTTCTTACGGATTTGTCCGCAAAGGTTTTCTCAACAATAAAGTCGGTCTTGAAGAAGTAGACAGAGTGCTAATTAAGTTAAGCGGAGATATAAACAAAGATAAAGCTTTATTTAATAAATTGAATTATAAAGAGGATACGCAAGTTTATTCGGTTTATCTAACCTCAGCATTTTCTGCATTTATGACCTCAGCGTCTTTTTTTAAAGACTATTTAATGCTTGCGGCTATAATTGTTGCCGTTATATTTTTTATTTTTTCCGCATTGCTGGCAATGAACTTTTTATCGGTCAGCATTGATTTTAAGAAAAACGATATTGGAATATTGCGGGCATTAGGTGCACGGCGCAAAGACATCCTTGCGATTTTTTTAACACAAAGTTTAATAATCTCCTGTATAGAATTTATTGTTTCGCTGATTGCAGTAACTGTTTTATGTGTTATACTCAATAGCATATATTTTATTTCTATATTTAATATAGGCATTTTGCAGGTTGCATTGTTGTTTTTGCTATGCTTTGGTGTAGCAGTACTGGCAACCGTATTGCCGATAATTAAAATAACAAATAAAAAACCAATCGAAATAATAAACAATAAATAAAAAAATACATTTAATTTATCTATGCCGCCGCTACGATATTTTACGCCCTGTAAGAGATTATGCGCGCAAGCTAACCCCCAACTTGTAAAAAAACTTAAAAAAATTTTAAAAAAGTGTCGAAAAATAGTTGACACGGCGCGGCAAACTTTTATATACTAGCAATATGGATAACGTAGTTTTTGTCGGAATTTATTATGCTTACACGCAGTATTGTGTGTAGGTTTTTAAGTTTAGTCTAAACCGATAGCAACGACTGCCGCGCAACAAAAGAGAGTGTCGGCAGTTTTTTTATAGCCCCTCCTCCCCGTCAAAAAATAACGTATCCATAAAAAATTTAACCAACAAAAATAAAAAATAAAAGGAAAAAACAAAAATGGAAAGCATCAAATTATCTACCGGCGAAGAATTTCCGCTGGAAATGCACAAGGTACGCATCGTACAAAAAATCGAGTTAAAGCCGATTGACCGCCGCTTTGCGGCTATGCAAGAAGCAGGAAACAACACCTTTTTATTAAGAAACCGCGACATCTTTTTAGATATGCTTAGCGACAGCGGCGTAAACGCCATGAGCGACCGTCAGATGGCCGCTATGATGGTAGCGGACGACAGCTACGCGGGCGGCGAAAGCTTTTTCCGCTTAGAATCGGTATTGCAACGCGTGTTTAAAATGAAATACTTTCTGCCCGCCCATCAAGGCCGCGCCTGCGAACATTTACTTTCACGCGTGCTAGTAAAGCCTGGCAGCATAGTGCCTATGAACGTGCATTTTACCACCACCAAAGCGCACATCGGTCTGCAAGGCGGTACGGTGTTAGAAATTCCTGCCGATGAGGCGTTTAACATCGCATCCAAAGAGCCGTTTAAGGGCAATATTGATATCGACAAATTAAAAAAGGCGTTTGCCGAACACGGCAAAAACATTCCGTTTGTGCGGATTGAGGCGGGCGGCAACCTACTAGGCGGACAACCCGTTTCGTTAGCCAACATCAAAGAAACTTCCGCACTGTGCAAAAAGAACGGCGTTCCCCTTATGATAGACGCAAGCCTTTTGCAAGATAACCTATACTTTATTAAGGTGCGCGAGGCGGCATGTAAAGATAAAACCGTTTTAGAAATTTGCAACGAGGTTGCCGCCTGTGCGGACATCATCTACTTTTCGGCGCGCAAATTAGGTTCGGCGCGCGGCGGCGGCATCTGCTTAAACAACGACGCCTTATACGAACAATTAAAGCCGTTGGTGCCGCTGTTTGAGGGCTTTTTAACCTACGGCGGCATGAGCGTAAAGGAAATTGAAGCTATTGCCGTAGGCATAGAAGAAAGCATGGATATGGATATGATTTCGCAAGGCCCTAGCTTTATCCGCTTTATGGTGGACGAACTGGTTAAAGCGGGCGTTCCTGTGGTTACGCCTGCGGGCGGGCTGGGCTGTCATTTAGATGCGAAAGCCTTTTTGCCGCACGTAAAGCAAGCAGAATTTCAAGCGGCAAGCTTAGCGGCGGCGTTGTTTATTATATCGGGCGTGCGCGGCATGGAGCGCGGCACGGTAAGCGAAGAACGCAACCCCGACGGAAGCGAACATTTTTCGGCGATTGAGTTGGTGCGTCTTGCACTGCCCCGCCGCGTATTTACGATGAGTCAGGTTAAGTTTGTAACCGACCGCGTAATTTGGCTGTTTAAAAACAAGGATTTAGTAGGCGGCTTAAAATGGCGCAAAGAACCCAACATTTTAAGGTTTTTCTTTGGCGAATTAGATGCCGTAGGCGGCTGGCAAGAAAAACTGGTAAAGAAGTTTAAGCAAGACTTCGGCACAGGCTTGTAAGATAAATTTGTAAAGCACTTAAAGCATGTATTATATTGCTTTAAGTGCTTTACAAAATTTATAACATCTTTTATTATTATAGGATGGAAAGGGAAGAAAAAAAATTAAAAATCACCGTTGCGGCAGGCGATATTTTTACACTGGTGTGTACGCTGGCGTTTTTGGCGTATTTAATTATATTAAATGAGGCCGACAGCGGAAAAAGATGGTATCATTTTTCTATGCTTGCCCTAACGCTTGCGTTTGCCGTTTTTTTAGTTGTTAAGCTTTTTATTATAAATCCCCTATTAAAGCCCGATTCTAAGGTAAGCAAACGTATAAAGGTTGCCTACCGCTTTGTCAAACTATTGCTAAAACTTTTAATGCTTACAGCCATTATGGTGGGCGTAGTTAAAATTGTACACTTTGAAGAAGACGGTATGCTAATTTTATTTAGCACCGTCGTATCAAATTTAGCATTTTTTGTATTGTTAGTTTGGGATATTATTTGGCTTGCACACCTTAGAAAGAAAAAGAAACTACGAGAAGCCGATAAAAAATAAACTACTAGGTTTTATCGCGGATTTTTAAGTGAACGGGGGTTGTCTTAAATTTGAGGCAAATCGCACCAAATTTAAGACAACCCCGCGCCGCAATTAGCACAAAATTTCATGTCTGGCGTAACGGCCGCGTTGCAAAATTTACATAAAGCGGGAGGTTGGGTAAACGGTGTCGGCTGTTGTGTCGGCTGCGGTTGAGGTTGCGACGTTTCTTGTGCTTGCAGCGGCGCAAAAGGGTGTGCTTGCGGAGGAGGGTTTTGCGGTTGTGTAAACGCTTGCGCTTGCATAGCCGCATTTTGCATAGCCGCGCTTTGTGCTGCAGACGCAGCGGCGGCGGCGGCAAGCAAGTCTTTCTTTTGTATTAAAATTACCGACTTTTTGCCCGCAAAGCGAATCGGAAACGTGCGCATGGATTGAAACGCGTCCGCCTCATCTTGACGGTACGAAGAACCCGTTTTGCCCTCGTGGTATTCGCCGAACTCGTCCGTATAGGTATAATGGATTTTATAGCGCGGCGCATTGTTGATATACATGCCAACGCTGGAACTTAAAAAAGTAGCCGTTCCATCTTTTCCGCCTTTTTTAATAGAGGATGCCTCTTTGCTAAATTTAATCACCAAAACCGCGCCCACAATTAAGCCTAGCGCGGCCGCTACAAAAGCGGCAATAAGTATCCAACCTAGCCAACTCATAATGCTTGCCTTATACGGCATTACAACGGCGCGGTCTCCTATGTATTTTATCGGCACTGTCTCGCCTAACGAACTCAATTCAGAGTAGGTATACACATCTGCGGTTCTGCCGTTGTGCTTTTGCCCCGTTTCGGCGTTTACAAACGTAAATTCTATGCGGTAGCGCGGTTCGTCGTTAACTTCGGTATTGCTTCTAATCGCGGTAACCGTGCCTACTCCGGGAACGCCGTTTTTCGCAATATGCGCCCTTTCTTGATTAGGGACAATCCCGAAGAAATACACGGCCGCCGACGCACCCGCAAAGCAAAGCGCTAAAAATATAAAAAGTATTGCTTTTTTCATAGTTTTATCTCCTCTTAGATATTGGGTTTTTACTGACGACTGACAATTGACAACTGACGAATTTCGGCTAAAATAATTAATAAAACAAATAGCAATAATTCGTCAATTGTAAATTGTAAGTTGTCAGTTTTAAAAACTTCCGTTGTCGGGGCTGCCGCCCGTCAACGATTTGATTTCGCCTAGCGTTTCGTACAATTTACTGGTGTTAAGACGGATGACCACGTTAGGTACTTCAACCTCTAATGTTTCGCCTGCGTCGTGGGCAACCTTATTGCTGTCAAAAAAGTTTATGGTAAAGGGCATAATGGTGTTTAATGAGTCAAACAGCACAATGCGGATACGGTCGTATTCAATTGTTTCGCCTTGAACAGTAATTGTTTTGCGCGGCTGGTCGCGGTGGTCGCGGTAAATAAAATCCAGCGCGTAGTAGCCGCCGCCTGTTTCGGGGGGGTCTAATAATTCTTTGGCGTTTTGCATAACGCGCTCGGTGCGCTTTTCGGTTTTAAAAACGTCTTCGCCGTGCCGATTTTTTCTGGGCGTATCGTCGTCGTTGTATTGACGCACGTTTTCGGATATCCTTTCGGTTTCAAAGCGTAAGCTGGTAATGTAGCTAAACTCAAACGCGGCGCGCAATAATGAATAGCCCGTACTTGCCAAACCCTCGTTAAAAAGTTCTTCGCGCTTTAAATCGGCTTCGGTCATATCGGATGCGGTTGCTTTATTTTTAACCGTTACCGCAAAGCCCGATTGGTCGTAAATATTAACGTGCAGATAATCCGAAAACTCCTCCGCGCCTAAGCCCTTGTAGGGTATACAACCCAAAACGATAAATACGGCTGCGGTTGCTAAAAGCCCTGCCAGTACAACTGCCATCCATTTTTTAAATACGAATTTCTTTTGGGGTTTTTCGATTTTCTCGGCTGAAAGTGCCATTTTTCTTAACCTCTGTGTTTTGAATTTTTTTATGCGGGTGCAACGGAAGGCTCGCCGCTCGTGTTTACATTTTCGTACTTTTTAGAAAGCCTTTTGTTCAGCGCGTCCTTTACCGCCTCAGCCGACGCGCCGTCCATAATCATATCTACCTCTTCGGTGTAAATGGTTTCGCATTCTAACAATACGCGCGCCATAACGTCCATTTCCTTGCGGTGCTTAGTTAGAATTTCTAACGCGCGTTTGTGCGCATCGTCTACGATGCGGTTTACCTCACGGTCTATCTCGGCGGCAGTAGCCTCGGAGTAGTTGTGCGTGGACTGATAATCTCTGCCCAAAAATACTTCTTGGTTAGAACCGTAAAATACCTTGCCTAAGTTTTTATTGCCGCTCATGCCCCATTCCATAACCATTTTGCGCGCAACTTCGGTAGCCATTTTAAAATCACCCACCGCGCCGGTGGTAACGTCTTGAATAACCAACTCCTCAGCCGCTCTGCCGCCCATAATTCTTGCTAGGTGGTCGTTAAGCTTATTAAGCGATTCGTAGCGGTTGTCGTCTTCGGGGCGCGACATGGTATAGCCGCCCGCACTGCCGCGCGGAATAATGCTAACCTCATGCACGGGGCCGCAATGCTTGCAAATTTTGCCGACAACCGCATGGCCTACCTCGTGGTACGCCGTAATGCGCTTATCCACTTCGGTAACTAAGCGGGATTTCTTTTGCGGCCCTAGCAATACCTTGTTGATGCCCTCGTTGATGTCGTTCATATTGATTAACGTGCGGTTGTCGCGCGCGCATAAAATAGCCGCCTCGTTTAACAGATTTTCGATATCCGCGCCCGAAAAGCCGCTGGTGATACGCGCCAGCACTTGAAAATCTACGTCGTTTGCCATAGGCTTGTTGCGCGCATGAACCTTGAAAATCGCCTCTCTGCCGCGCACATCGGGAATATGCACATAAATCTGGCGGTCAAATCTGCCTGGACGCATGAGCGCGGGGTCTAAAATATCGGCGCGGTTGGTTGCCGCCATTACGATAATACCCTCGTTGGTTTCAAAGCCGTCCATTTGCACCAACAGCTGATTTAAGGTTTGTTCGCGCTCGTCGTGCCCGCCGCCTAAGCCCGCGCCGCGCTGACGCCCTACCGCGTCGATTTCGTCTATAAATACAATGCACGGCATGTTCTTTTTGGCTTGGTCAAATAAATCGCGCACGCGGGACGCGCCTACGCCTACAAACATTTCTACAAAGTCCGAACCCGATATAGAGAAAAACGGTACGTTCGCCTCGCCTGCAACGGCTTTGGCAAACAAGGTTTTGCCCGTTCCGGGAGGGCCTACCAACAATACTCCGCGCGGAATACGCGCGCCTACTTTGGTAAATTTGGCAGGCGCCTTTAAAAACTCTACCACCTCTTGCAGTTCTACCTTTTCTTCCTCTGCGCCGGCAACGTCGTTAAAGCGCACCTTGCTGGTTTGCTGTGTGCCTGCCTTGCTTTTGCCGAAGTTCATGGTTTGCTTGTTTTGCCCGCTTATCGAACGGAACAAAAACACCGCCATAATAACAATTAAAATTACTACGCCGATAGGATACAAAATACTCCAAATGCTGGTGGCATGACGGTCGTTAAAGCGCATGTCTATCATAGCTTCTTTAAGCTGTTTAATTTCGTCCTCGCTTAAATCGGCGTCCGCGTCGTTAAGCACAGCCACAATATCTTGGTTGTGACTAAAAATATATTCCTCAATGTAATACCTGCCGTATAAAAACGCATCGTATTGGTCGTCTTTAATAGGCTCTTCGCGGGTACGGAAACGCACCTCGATGCGGTCGTTAATTACATTAACTCTTTCGACGTTGTTTTCGCTAACCTCTACCATTAGCTTATTCACCCCGATTTCCTCCGGGCGGTAAAGCGTTGTATAATAGATAATGCCGATAGCAATTAGCGCAAGTAATACCGCGCCTACGAAAATTAAGCCTTTTGTTGTGTTAGATTTCAAAAAAACTACCTCCGGATTTTACCGATACTCCGTTAGTATATCACATCCCCTTGCAAATAATCAAGCAAATGAAACAGAAACTTTAATATTTCTACCTAATTATTTCTACGCAAAAAGTTCTATTCGCTAAAGATGTAGTTGTACGGTAAAGACAGAACCCTCTCCCAGTACGCTGTTTACTTCTATTTTGCCGCCTAAGGTTTCTACAATGGATTTGGCTATGGTGAGGCCTAAGCCTGTGCCGCCCGATTCTCTGCCGCGCACCTTATCGCAGCGGTAAAAGCGGTCGAATATGTGCGGAATGTCGGCCTCTGAAATGCCTGCGCCGTTATCGGTTACGGAGATGGTAAACGTTTCGTCTTGCAAAACGCTTTTAACCTGCACGGTGCTTTCGACAGGCGAATATTTGAGGGCGTTGTTTATTAAAATGCGTACCAACTCGATAAGTAAATTTTTATCGGTTTCCAGCGTTGCCCGCTCGCCGCCCTCGTATTCGATATGCCGCCCTTCCGTTAAAACGTAGCCCTCTACCGTTTCGCGCAAAACCTCGTCGGCGCAAAAAGAGGTTACATTCATGCTAATCGCGCCGATACGCGCCAACAGCAGCAGCTGTTCTACCATGCGCCGCATATTTTCGGCCTCGCGGTGAATTGCCTCGATTGCCTCGCCTAAGATGTTTTCGTCTTTCGCGCCCCATCGTTTTAGCAGGTTTACGTAGCCGCTGATTACCGCAAGAGGGGTTTTTAGCTCGTGGCTGGCGTCCGCTACAAAATTTTCTTGACGGCGGAAAGTTTCTTCTATGTTATCTAGCATGCCGTTGATGCGGTTGGTTAGCTCCATAAGCTCGTCTTGCGTGTCTACGGCCTCTAAACGCTTAGATAAATCCTCTGCTGTAATGTCGTCTATGCCTTTGGTGATGCGGCGGATAGGGTTTAAGATTAAACTGGAAATTACGCCCGTCAGCGCGGTAAAAGTGATGATAGACGCCGAAACGATGATTGCACTGGTGGATATCAGGCGCGACATGTATTCGGCGGAATCTCCCGCTAAATGATTGGCTACCGAATACACGATAAAAATCGTAAAGCCTACTAAGATTGCCGAAAAGAATACCGAAAAAATTAGCAGCATTTTAACCGTAAGCGGCACGCGGATTTTTTTAAGCAGGCGGAACGGCGCGGTAAACGGCCATAAAAGTGCTTTAAAAAATCGGCGTGCGCCGCGTTTTTTTGCGTTTGCCTCCCGCTGCTTTTTTTCCGCTTTTAACTCGCGCAGAGTTTCCTCTACTGCCTCTTTTTTTTCGGGCTGCGGAACGGTTGAATTGGATAAATTAGTTTCTTGCATCGTAACGGTTTTATTGTACCATATAAAAGCGGCGTCTGTCAAGAAAGACAAACTTACAATTTACGCGCTTACGCGGCAAATTTGGGTAGCACAGAACAGTTGACAAATTATTTAAAAGGTTGTATCTTTTTATAGATGCTTTAAAAAAATAAAATGCTTTCGTGTGTTTCGTGCGAAAAAGGTAACCGTAATGAAAAAAATTGTACTTGTTGTAATTAGCGTAATGTTAGCTCTGGCGGCCTCTGGCTGCGGAGGCGGCGCGGCGGCTGAACCGTTTGACCGCGAAAAACCTTGGGGTACGCCTAGTAACGCGTATGAAAGAAAAGAATACACCGTAGAAGTTTTTCAACAAGTAAAAGCGGAGGACGGCAGTTATAAAAACGCGGACGAACCTTTGGCGTCGGGACAAATGACGCATATTTTATCTACCTCTGGCGCGGCAGGTGCTAACCGCGCCGCCGTAAGCACCGATTTTTCAATCAGCTGGCAAGATACCGAAGGCGCGGGCGTAAACAGAGGAAAGTCTGACACCATTATCAGCAGTGTATTATTTAATACGGGCAATCTTGCGCCTGTATCGTCCGAAAAAACGGTTAATTTGGCCTCGCGCACCGTAAACGGCGCGGCGCGCAACGACAGCTATTTTGCTGCCGCAAATTATTCCACGCACAAATCCACCGTGCGTTTCGGCAAAGAAAACGAAAGCGCGGAGGGCTATTTAGCCGAACGTGAATTCTCGATTGAGGGCGGCTTGTTTGATAACGAACAGCTGTGGTATGTTTTGCGTGCGTTTAGAAACATGCAGTTGGGCGCGCAGATGTCTTTTTCGCTAAACAATCCCGTAAATCAATACGCTCAATGGGCGGCGGGCGAAAAATACGGCGCGCTGCCGATGGTGGCGGCGGTTGCCACTGCGCATGAAAAAATTAAGCTGGGCGCGTTTATAGACGAATATTTGCCCGAACCCGAAGAAGATGACGTTGAAACCGAAGACGACGGCGAAGAAGTAGAGGCCGCTGACCCTCGTGAAATACTGTGTTTAGTGGTGGGGCTTTCGATTCAAGCGGAACAATCAGGTCCGCCGCACGTGTTTTACATTACAGACCCTTCCGTTCAATTCAACCGCAGCTACAACACCTCTAAGCTGATAGTTAAGTACGAATATATTGTTTATGATAGCAACCGAAACCCCGAATTGCGTTATGTGTATACCCTTTCGGATTACTCTACCCGCAGAGGCGCGTAGATTAGACTGGAAATGATTTAATCGCCTGAATTATACAAAATCATCGCCGCGCTGTTATTCCGCCAAAGGTAGCCGTCGAATGCGTTGTCGGCGTCGCCTTGACTTGCGTGTCCTAACACCGATATGGTTTGGGTTGCAAGCCATCCGAAAAACGCCTCATACCCGATAGCGGTTACGCTATCGGGTATTTCTAAAAATGCTATTTTAGTACAGCCGAAAAACGCGCCTGCGCCGATAGCGGTTACACTAGTCGGAATTTCTATGTTGGTAAGCCCCGAATCCCGAAACGCGTTATTGCCTATGGAAACAATTACTCCGCCAAAGGAAACAGCGGTTAATCTTTCGCAGCCTTGGAAAACGCCGCTTCCTATTTGGGTTATTCCGATGGGAAGTTCTATTTGGGTTAACCCTGAGTTTCTAAACGCGCTGTTGCCGAGTGTTTGCAGCTGACTGTTTGCCGCAAAGGTTACTCCGGTTAAATTAGTACAGCTGAAAAACGCACTGTTGCCTATATCGGTTACACTGGACGGAATGTGCAGGCTAGCCGTGCCCGTAACGCCGCGAAACGCGCTATGCCCGATAGTTTGCAGTTGGCTGTTTGCCGCAAAGGAAATGTTAAGGCCTGCACAGCCGAAAAACGCGTTGTTTCCTATGGCGGTTACAGAGGGCGGAATTTGTACTGCGCCCGCAAGACTGCTACTGTTTCTAAACGCGCTGTTGCCTATGGTTTTTAAAAGACTGCCGCTTTGAAAAGTAAGGCTGCCTAAATTTATGCAGTCCGCAAACGCTTGGCGGCCGATACTAACCACGCTTGCGGGAACAGAAACGTCGAATATGCCCGACAATAAAAACGCGCCCTCGCCGATGGTTTCTAAACGGCTGTTTTGGGCAATCGTCAGCGATATCAAATACGCGCAGCTGCTAAACGCGCCCTCTCCGATAGATTGCACATTTGCCGAAATAAATACGCTGGAAATTCCCGTATTAAAAAACGTCCATTCCTCTATTTCGGTTACGGGCAATCCGTTGTAATTAAACGGAATAAACACATCGCCGTATTCGACCGTGCCTTTTGCTACGCTGTATTCGGTGCCGTTTTTAATCGCCGTATAGCTTAATCCTTCCGTGCCGTAGGCGTGGCCTGCAAAGCGCGTTTCTATTGCACCGCAGTTTGCGCACGTTCTGCTTTCGGCCGCATTTATGTTAGGTCCGGCAGGAACTGTAAGCGTCCAAGCGCCCCACTCGTGTTCGCATTCGGGCAAAACGGCGTCTGTAAACCGCGCGGTTAGGGTAATGCTTCTTTCTACCGTTAAAAGTAACGGGTTTACGGTGCTGAATTCGGTTTCGCCCTCGTACCATGCTTCAAATTCTGAATATGCAGGAATTTGCGCGGCTAGGGTAACTTGTGTACCTTGTTCAAACAAGCCGCCTAATTGACCGTTTACCGTACCGTGTTCTACAATAACCGAAAATCGGATAATCGGATTTTCATCTTCGTCTTCGCCCTCGCCGCCGGGGTAGAAGCGCACGGTACACGCGGCAAACGCAAGCATGCACGCAAAAATAAGTAACAGCGCGTATAAAGCTTTTAAGAACTTCTTTTTCACATCATCACCTCTTGTTTGCGACTTTTGCAACCTCTATACTGCTATTATATCCCCTTTTAATAAAAATGTCAAGTTTCTTTTTATAGTCTGTTTAGGGTGGAGGTAAGGCGGGAGAGGCAGTTTTGTTTGCCTAGTAGGTTGGCGATTTCGGCTGCGCCGCCGGGGGTAATTTGCGCGCCCGTTATGGCGATACGGTAGATTAGCAGTACCGCGCCTTTTTTAAGGCCTTTTTGTACGCTGAAATCCGCAAGCGCGTTTGAGAGGTTATCAAAGCTTGTTTGGGTAAGAGCGATGAGTTCGGGCAATAGGGCTTTGGCGGCGGCCTTATCGGTTTTCCATTTTTCGCTGATAAATAAATCGGTATTAAAATTGTCAAAGCCGCTTAAAAACCCGGTAAGCTTGTGAACATCGCTTAAAACCTCGCAGCGGGCGTGCAGCAGTTCTGCCGCGTACTGCAAATCGTAGCCTGCTAAGTGCGGCGTTTGCTGTAAAAACGGCAGCGCGCGGCGGTAAAATTCGCTTGAACTTAATTCGCGGATATATTGCGCGTTAAGCCAACGCATTTTATCTTCGTCGAAAATCGAACAGGATTTACTAAGCCCGTCTGTGGAGAACGCTTGAATCATTTCGGCTAAGCTTAGTTTTTCGCGGTGGTCTTTGGGGCACCACCCTAGCAGCGCGATGTAGTTGACAATCGCCTCGCCTAAGTAGCCTTTTTGAATAAAATCCTCGTAGGAGGCGTCGCCGTGCCGCTTAGACAGCTTGTTTTGCGCGTCGCGCATAATCGGTTGCAAATGAATATAGTGCGGGATTTTCCACCCTAAGCCTTGATAAATCAGATTATACAGCGCGGTTTGGTCTAGATATTCTACGCCGCGTATTACGTAATTTATGTTCATTAAATAATCGTCTATTACGTTGGCGAAGTTGTAGGTAGGCATGCCGTCCGATTTAATTAAAACGCCGTCTGATAAATCCTTATATTCTACCTTAATTTCGCCGAACACCGTATCGGTGTATACGCCCGCGCCCGTAAGGGGGACGTTTTGCCGAATCACGTACGGCTCGCCCGCCGCGACGCGCCGCGCAGCCTCCTTTTGCGAAAGCTTAGCGCAGTGTTTATTATACTTTACGGGCGAAGTTTTGTCGCGCTGCGTATTGCCGCAAAAGCAGTAATACGCGCCGCCGTTAGCTATAAGCTGTTTTGCGTAAGTTAGATACAAATCCTTGCGCTGGCTTTGAATGTACGGCCCGAATTCGCCGCCTACATCGGGGCCCTCGTCGTATACAAGCCCTGCGTCTTTTAAGGTGCGGTAAATAATTTTCTTTGCGCCCTCAACCTCGCGGTTTACGTCGGTATCCTCGATACGCAAAATAAATTTTCCGCCGTTTGCTTTTGCAAACAAATACGCATACAGTGCGGTACGCAGACCGCCTATGTGCAGGTATCCCGTCGGCGACGGTGCAAAGCGTGTTCTTACCATATTGAATTAGCCTCCCTTTTGTGCGCATAATTTTAATTGACGGCGGCGACAAAATAACGTATGATTTAGTAATGGAGAATGGAAAATGGAGAATGGAGAATGGAGGTTTGCGGGGGTGAGGGCAAAAATGCGGTTCAGCCGCGCAACAGTTGACTTTTTTGCGCGTGCCGCGTACCTTGATGTACGCAAACGTGCAAAAAAGGCAAGCGTAGCGCGGATCAACCGTATTTTTGCCCTCACCCCCAGTATACACAAAATACGCGCCCAAAGCAAGAGGTTTTTATGCAGAAAATAGTAGACGATTTAGCTGAATTTATACAGATTGAAAGTGTGGAAAACGCGCCTTTACCAAACGCGCCGTTCGGGGCGGACTGCCGCGCCGCGCTGGATTTATTTTTGGATAAGGCGAACGCATACGGCTTAACGGCTGCGGATATAGACGGCTATTGCGGTTTTGCCGAATACGGCCAAGCTGAGGAAATGAACGCCGTATTATGCCATTTAGACGTAGTTCCCGCCCCGCAAAAAGCGTGGAGTGTTCCGCCGTTTGCATTAACCCAAAAGGACGGCTTTTTATGGGGGCGCGGCGTAGTAGACAACAAAGGCCCGTTGACGGTGCTGCTGCATGTATTAAAAAAATTGCGCGATGAGGGTACAGTTTTAAAGCGGCGCATCCGCCTTATAGCAGGCTGTAACGAAGAAACGGGGGGCGCGTGCATGGCGCACTATGTTAAAACTCAAAAGCTTCCTGTATACGGCTTTACGCCCGATGCGGAGTTTCCTGTAATATACAGCGAAAAAGGCATTTTGCAGGTGCGTCTGAAAATAGCGGCGGACGAAACTTTTGTTAAAGAGGTTGCTGACTTGCATTTTGGCGAAAGCGCAAACGTAATACCCGATTATGCGCGCGCAATGCTTGCTAACGGCGAAATTTTAAGATTTTTCGGCACGGCGGGGCACGCGATGTCGCCCGAAAACACCGATAATGCGGCATGGAAATTGTTTAAACGGTTAAGCCCGTTTGCCCCGTGCAAAAAAATCTACGGTGCGCTGTGCAGAAAGGACGCGGCAAAAGTGTTGGGTATAGCCTGCGCAGACGAAAAATCGGGCGCGCTTTCCGTAGCACTTACTAAGGGAGAATTTTCTGACGGCGCGTTATACTTAACGCTAGATTTGCGTTTGCCGCTATGCACCGATAAAACCTGGATTTTGGACGCATTACGTAAAAAGCTTAATGCAGATGTTGAGGTGCTGTATTACGCACCCAACTTGTATATAGACCCTGCTAGTAAGCTGATTACCGCGCTGTCGGGCGTGTATAACACGGCGGTTAAAAAAGAATTGCCGCCCGTACAAACAGGCGGCGGAACATATGCGCGGCATTTGCCCAACACGGCGGCGTTCGGTCCGCTACATCCTGATACCGCCGCAAATATTCATAACGCGGATGAACGCATGCGTACAGTTGATTTTGAAAAGCTGTTTGACATCTACTACGCCGCCGTATTAGCGTTGGATAAACTATAAACGGCAGGCGGAAAAACTTCCGCGCCGCCGTTCAAAGGGAGCTTTGCCGCTTTTAATGTGTGCAATAATTGCGGCAAAGAGGAGAAATGAACCGCCAACCAACCGCTTCAAGTGTTAGGCTTTTCGAAAGCACGCCTAGACGAACAAAAATAATTTTTGCTATACGCTTGACTAATGCGCATTATGCGTATATAATATAAGTATGACGTTTAGAGAGTTGGAAAAGCTTATCCTGCAAGACGGGTGGGTATTAAAAGAGATTAAGGGTTCTCATTGTCAATATATCCATTCGACAAAAACAGGTAAGGTAACTATTCCTAAATCTAAGGGCGACATTAAGCCAGGAACGTTAAACAGCATTCTAAAACAAGCGGGCTTAAAGTGAGGTGTGGTTATGAGATATATTTATCCGGCATTTTTTTACGAAGAAACAGAGGGCGGTTATTCGGTGCTATTCCCCGATTTTCCGTGCGGAACTTGCGGAGAAACTTTGCAAGAGGCGCATTATATGGCTGTTGATTTTTTGCATTGTGTGATAACCTACGCCCTATCCAACGGCGAAAAACTTCCCGCGCCGTCTGATATTAAAAGCATAACGCCGATACAGCAATCCGAAGAATGGACTTATAAAAACGTGTTTTCTACGTTGGTTGCGGTAGATACGGAAGAGTATCAAAAGCTTTTGGACGCAAAGCAAAAGGCTGTGCGCAAAAATGTTACCATTCCGCTTTGGTTGAGTGAACTTGCCGAAAAGCAGCATATCAATTTTAGTTCGGTTTTACAAGACGCGTTAAAGCAAAGGCTTGACTTGCAATAATTTTTTCTGATAAGGGTATACTAGCTTTATGGTACATGAAATTACGGATCATACGTTTGAAAAAGAGGTTATGCAGGAAAACCACCAAACGGTTTTGGCAGTTTTTAGCGCGCCGTGGTGCGGCCCTTGCCGTGCGCAAGCACCGATTTTAGAACAATTTGCCGCCGAAAACGCGGATATTAAGGTATGTAAAATTAACACCGATTTAAGCGAAGCGGCGGCGGTTACGTTTGCTGTGCGCGGCGTACCCGCGCTGTTTACGGTTAAAAACGGACAAGTAGTTAATAAGGCGGCGGGCGTGCAAAGCTTAGACGCGCTTAAAAAAATGACGGATTTGTAATGGGGAATTTTGGTTGGGGTTCTTTTTTTTGTCCCGTCTGAATGGGGGGATAGGCTTTTCTTTCCACCCCGTCAACTTCGTTGCCACCCCTCAAAGAGGGGAATTTTTTAACGGTTAATTTCCTTAATATTTCACGGAGGGGAATTTTTTAACGGCTATACTTTAACAACAAAGAATGAGGCTAATTAAATAACCGCAGAAAAATTCCCCTCTTGAGGGGTGGACGCGTTAGCGGACGGGGTGGAAAGAAACGTTTGTCCTACTTTATGTGGTGGTTGAATATACATAATACGGCAATGAATAAAATTTGGCCGATAATTTTAATTGCGGGCTTAACTACCCTTTTGTTTATTCAGCCTAGCGCGGCGTTGGACGCGATGGTTAAGGGCAGCCACGACGCGGTTGCGCTGTGTATCCGTTTGGCTGCGCTGTACGCGCTTTGGATGGGCTTTTTATCGCTGTTGGAAAAAACGGGAATCGCGGCAAAGCTTGCCAAAGTGTTAAAGCCGCTGGTGCGCTTTTTGTTTCCTTCTGCAAGTGAGGACAGCAATAAATTTATCACCATGAATATGAGTGCAAATATGTTAGGCTTAGGCAACGCCGCCACGCCTATGGCGATTAAGGCGGTTAAAAGCATGGACGATAAATCGGGGCGCGCTACTATCAATATGATAATGTTGGTGGTTATATCGTCTACCAGTTTGCAATTTTTGCCTAGTACCGTAATCGGCTTGCGCGCTACGCACGGGTCGCAAAACCCCGCCGATTTTATGGGCGCGGGCATTATTGCAACGGTTGTTTCTACGATTGTGGGGGTTGCGTTGGTTAAAATATACGCCTTTTTCCGTAAAAAGCGCGAAAAGAAAAACGCCGCTAAAAATGCTAAGCTGCCGCTGCAAAGAACCTAAAAACAAACATAATGACAGTAATCTCCTCGTACATAATTCCCGTAATATTTTTAACCGTGCTAATCGCATCGATGGTTAAAAAAAAGAACGCGTACAACGCCTTTATAGACGGTTCGCGTTCGGCTATTGATTTAATTGTGGGCGCGTTTCCGTACCTAATTACCATTATGCTGGCGGTGGAGGTTTTTAGAAGGAGCGGCGCGGCAGGCGTAGTGGCAGATTTTATCTCGCCCGCGATGCGCATTTTCGGCATACCCAAAGAGTTGGCCGAACTTATGCTGATACGTCCGCTTTCGGGCGCAGGCGCGCTGGGCGTGTTAGAAAACATCTACGCAACTTACGGCGCGGATACCTACATCGGGCGCAGCGCGTCGGTGGTGTACGGTTCCAGCGAAACGGTGTTTTACATTTCTACCATTTATTTTTCGCAAACCAACATTAAAAAACTAGGCCCTGCTATTCCGTTTGCCCTACTGTCTACTTTTATCGGGTGTGTGGTAGGCTGTTTTTGCTTGCGCTTTTTTTAAACGCGTTTCAAATTAAAAACCGCTATATAATTTTAATAGTTTGAATTTCAATCGCGTCTACGGGGACGTCGTCGTAATGCTGCCACCGCTTGGTGGGGACGCGGCTGATTTGTTCGGCTACGGCTATGCTTTGCGCATCGGACGCTTTTCCGAAAGCCGCGTATTCGCCGTCTAGGTACGGAACAGCGGCTACGCAGATAAAAAATTGGCTGGTTGCGCTGTCTTTAACAGAGGTGCGCGCCATAGAAATAACGCCTTTTTCGTGGCGCAAGGGGTTTTGTACGCCGTTAGAGAGAAATTCGCCTTTTATGCTTTTGGCGGATTTTTTTTCGGCAAGCTTTCCGCCCTTTGCCAAAAAGCCGCCGCCCTGCACCATAAAGTTGGGGATTACGCGGTGAAAGCATAGGCCGTCGTAAAAGCCTTCTTTGGCTAAGGACACAAAGTTTTCAACCGATAAGGGCGCGATATCGGGGTAGAGGTCTACCGACATTCGGCGGCCGTCGGTTAAGATGATTTCTGCTTTAAGGGTGTTTTGCATGGTTTTTCTTTCTCCTAAAAATTTTTTATCTTTTGGTAACAGTATACCAAAAGTTCGGCGCGTTTGTAAAGCTGTTTAACTAAACAAAAATTTTAATTGAATTATAATGCTTTTTTTTTGGACTTTTAATAATAGTTGTGCTATGATATTATTATATATAACCATGCTTGGACGCAAGCAGAGGAAGGTGCAAATGGTTGTTGCAAGAAGAGGTATAGGCGTTGTTATCGGCATTATAGGAGAAATCCTTGCTTTTATAACGCTAATCATTATTTTGTTTATGTACGTGCATGCGCGGTTTCCGTTTTTGCCCGCTAAGGCAATTCAAACCGTAGCCTTAGTGCGCGAAGTGGCTATTATCGCGGTAATCGGCTTGTTCGGGCTGCGGTTCGCGCTTAAAAAAAGCTGGACATTAACGTTTATTTTTATCGGCTTATTGGTTTTGGTAATATCGTTTATGTTTTTGCCGGGCGCGCTGCCTTCGTGGGCAACCTAAAAAACACTTAATTAAATAATTAAAAACGGACAGTCTGAATGATGTAAGGCTGTCCGTTTTGTTTTTATTTAAGGCCGCGCGGCCGCCCATGTAACGCCGCTTGTGTTAAAGGTTATGCCCGTCCAGGTGTTTAGTGCAGAACCGCCGCCTAATAGGAATTGTGCTTGCCGCTGCATATATACAGCGCCCGTAAGCGTAACTACGCTTGCTGTGCCGCTATTGGAATTTTCTCTGTTTCCTAAAAATCCGCCCGCATTGTCGCGGTTAAAGCTATTGCCTGTTGCTGTAATGTCGATATACGCCTGCACTGTAAGCCTTGAATTTTGGTTTCGGGTTTGACCGGGGCGTATAATATCTAGCGCGCTTTGCTGCATTACCGCACCGTCCGTGCCGGTAAAGTTATGGCTGATTGACCCGAATAAGCCGCCCGTCATATCGCCTGCTTGGCTGCCCGTAAACGCAACCTTAGCGTCAAGGTTTTCGAATTCTACGATTATTCTATCGCCGCCTAGCACGCCGACAGCCCCTCCGAAACGGTGAAGGTTGCTGTTGGTGTAATTAACGGTTATATCTATTATGCAGTTACTTGACCACAACATTCCCGCATCGGTTAAGCTGCCTACCATGCCGCCTGCACGTCCGCCTCCCGATGCTTGAAAAACCGTTCCTTTAATGGAGGAGTCGTCTATTACCGCTTCGGCGCGGTTGTTAAGCCTGCCTATAAAGCCGCCGTTGTGTTCGCCATCGCTTAGGTGAAATACGCCGCCCTCTATATGCACGTTTCTAATCCATGCCAACCGCTGATTGTTGGGCAAATCGCCTGCAACAAGCCCTACTCGATTGCCTCCGCCCGCTGTTACGGTAGGAGTAACAAAGGTTAGGTTTTGCACCCTGGCAATATTTGCGGCTTGTTTTCCGCCGCTACCGACGGTACGGTAAAGCCCGTTATCATTCGTACCGCCGTCTAGGCGGAAATTGATTAGTTTTCGGTGATTGCCCTCGAAAATTCTGCCGCCGCTAAGCGTAGTGGAAGAAGTCCACACCGCCGCATCGGCGGGCATGGTGATGTCGTCGGTTAAATAAATCGATTGGTCTATTTTTACCTCGCGCAGGAAATCCTCCCATGTGCCTACGTGTACCGCGTTCGGCGGCGGGTCTACAGGCGGCGGCCCTACCATAGGGATAACCGTAACCGAAATCGTAACGCTAAAAGATGTGTCTTGAACGGAGGTAACGCGCAACGAACCCGTGCCAACCGCTATGCCCGCAACTCTGCCTATTTCGTTTAGGGTGAAAAATTGCGGCGCGCCCGATACTGTCTGCCACGTAACTGCTTGGCTTACGCCCGTAGCCGCGCCCGTATTGGGTGCCACTACCGCGCTTAGCGTAACGCTCCTGCCTGCCTCTACGGTAAGGTTTGTGCCCGTTAAATTGTTGCCGCCCGTAACTGTAAGGGCGGTTACGCGGGTAGAAACGTGTACAATAATGCTGTCGGTTGCGCCGCCGAATTGCGCCGTTGCGGTTAGCCTGTATACGCCGTTATAAACAGCGGTAAACACCAGGGTTGCCTCGTTAAACATAAAGTCGCTTCCGACTTGCCCGATGTCAACCGATATCCAACCGCCCGCGCCGTCGGATTTTTCATACGTCCACGAAACGTCCGCTAAGCCTTGCGAATGTCCGTTAAGCTGAATTTGCGCGGTTTTGTTGGCGTCGTTGATATATACGGGGTTGTTCTCGCCGCCTTTATTATTGCTGTCGGGCGGAAAGCGCAAAATTATGCCGCCCGTTGCGGTGGTAACGTTTATGGTAATGTCGGCAAATACGCCGCTGCCGTCTAACGCCGTTGCGCGGATTACCGTTGTGCCGTTTGCTACCGCCATAACTAATCCGTCTTGCGATACCGTTGCCGAAGTTCCGCTTACTATACTAAAGCTTACTGCGCTGTTAGAGGCTAAGACTTGCCCCGCGTAGGCTTGCGCGGAAAGGCTTTGGGTTTCTTGTCCGCCGATAATTAAGGATATGGGGCCTTGCGGTACGATTGCCACCCGATTAGCAAGCACTAAAACATGCACCGTAACCGTCGCCGTTACGGGTGTACCTGTAACACGGTCGGTTGCGGTAATGGTAATGATTGCCGTGCCGCTGCTTACCGCGCTTACCACGCCCAATGCGGCAGAAACCTCTACCACAGAGGGGTTATCGGATGTAAACTCTACCTTAGACGCGTCCGCACCCGCATTTACCGTCCACACAATAATCTCAAACGTGTGCGGATTATCGCCGTTAAGCTGTAAGGATATTTCGGGCTTTGCAGGGGTTATTTGGCTAATCAGCGTAACTTGCGTAACGCTTAGCGCAATTTCGTCAACCGCGCCGCCGCCGTCTAACGCGGTTACGCGGATAAGCCCCGCACCGCCGCGCAGTGCGCGTACATAAACCTTATCGCCGCGCAATTCAATTTCTGCGATTTCTGCGCCTTGTGCAAAGGGTTGGCCGTTTGCTTGCAGAATTGTCCACTCTACACGCGGGTCGGCAGGGGCAAAGGGCGTAATAAATACGCTTAATTCTTCTTCGTCCTCGCCTACTTCGATATCGCCCACGAAAAGGCTGACGGCGGGATTTTGGATAGTTAACGCCCACACGGTAACGGTTTGGGTTACGTTGATAACTAAGGTTGCAAACGCGTTTTCGCCTTCGGCGCGGTCAACGGCCGTTACGGTTAATAAAGCCGTGCCCGCGTCTACTACGGTGATAACGCCGTTGCTGCTTACGGTAAAGACTGCCGCGTCGGACGTGCGCCAAATAAGCGTGGCGATATCGGGCGCGGGGCTAGTGGGCGTTAGGCGGCTATAAAGCTGTACGGTGGGGCGCGGCGCGTTAGAGGCAAAATTTAGTTCTAAGCTTGCGCCCAAATCTCCGTTTGCATCGGAAAGAGTGATTGTTTCTACTAACGTATACACCTGCACCCGAACATAAACCATCGCGGTTACGCCGCTGCCGTCCGTAGCCGACACCCGTATACTTACGGCGTAGTTGCCTGCGTTTAAGCCCGAATTAACGGTAACTACTCCGTTTTGGTTTAACGAAACCGCGTTTGCGCCGTCGGAGGTAATTTCCCACAAAAGGGTTTTAATCGTAGCGTCTGCGTTAATTGCGGCGGTTAAGGCTTGCTGTGTGCGGGCGTCGCGTCCGTTGGCGATTAAAATAATGCGCGATGCTATGCTGGATGCAGGCGTTACGGTAATGGACGAAACAAATATGGGGTTCACTGTTACGGTGATAGGCGTGCCCGATAATTCTGTGCCGCCGTAAAGCGATATAAATACCGTGATTACTGCCGTTGCGGGGCCAGAAACACCTATGCCCGCCGCCGTTAATCTGCCGTCGTTAAAAGCGGCTACGTCGGGGTTAGAGGAATGATAGCGGATAACGCCATACGTTAGGGCGGGGGTTGTGCGCGGCGTTAAATTAAGCTGTTCGCCCAAAGTAAGCGTTAAGCTTTCCGTGCTTTGCGTTACGCGTCCGTCGCCGCTTTCTAGCCAAATTGCGGAGGCGTCTTCTTCGGCGGCGGCTTCTATGGTAAAGGTAAACAGCGCGGTAATTTCTGCGTTGGCGGCGGTGCGGTCTTTTGAGGTAAGCCGAACGGTAACCGTGCCTACCTCTGCGGCTGTAAAGGTAAACGGTGCGTCGTCTGTATCGGCGGTAATGCTTATGCGCTGCCCGCCTGATAAAACCGTCCAAATATAGCCTTGTTCGGACGCGCCGAACGGATTGATTACCGCCGATAATACCGCCTCGTCCCCTACCGCTACGGACGCACGGTTTAACGAAACCGATACGCCCGATACGCGCACTATATGCGCAACTGTAATTTGTATTTCGTTAGAAGTAACCGCGCTACCGTCTGCGCCGCGCGCGTAAATTTGTGCCGTGCCGCCCGACACTGCCGTTACAAGCCCGTTTGAGGAAACCGTTGCAACCGCCTCGTTAGAGGAGTGCCACGTTACCTCGCTGTTGAGGGCGATGTCGGCATCGCTAGGCAGAATTTCTTTAACCCGCAGCTGTGCGGTAAGCGTTTGGGTCGGGTGTGCGTGATTAACGCCGATTTGAAGGCTTATGCCGTCCGTTCCGCCCGAAACGCTTTCGATTTCGATTTGCGCGGCTGCAACCGCTGCGTGCACCCGAATGCGGATAGAATCGCTTGCTGCGGGGTTTGCGTTTGCCGTTACGATAATTTCGGTATAGCCGCCCGCTAGCGCCGTTACAAGCCCCGTAGCCGACACCGTAGCCACCGCGCTGTTAAGCGTACTAAACCGCACGCTGTCGTCGGGCGCGTTAAACGGCGTAAGCAGATGGTGCAATTGCAGTGTATCACCAGGCGCAAGCGTAACCATATTATCCGTTGTGCCTTGCGGAGGAATAATGCTTACGGTTTCTGCCGCTAGTACCACCTCTACAAAAACTCTGACAGGTATAGAACTAACCGTTCCGCGCCGCGCACAGTCTACATGCGCCTGAATCGAAACATCGCCCGAACGCGTACCTGCCGTTACAATGCCTGTATCGGTTTCTAAAGACGCAACCTGCGAATCGCCTTGCATCGTCCAGTATAGGTTTCTGGCGGACGCTGATGACGGGATAATGTCCGCCCGCAGTACGTCCGAAAGCGCGGTTTGGCCTACGCCGCCGCGAATAAAATGCCTGTTGTCGGGGTCTGAAAAAACTACCGCCGAAACGGGTACGTAATTGTCTATAACATTAATTTCCACTAAGTTAGAGGAAACGTTGCTTCCGTCTGTTGAACGCGCGATAATTACCGCGCCCTGCCCTATTTTAATGCCCGAAACTACTCCCGTATCGGCCGCAACCGAAACAAGGTCGGTACCCGCAAGCACCTGCCAGTTAAGGGCGCGGGTAGTAGCGGTAGAAGGAAACACATTAGCATAAAGCCCGATTTGTTCGCCTACCTCAACTGTGCGCGCCGCGCCGCCTTGTATTTCGATAGAGGCAACGGGGACAAACTGCGCCGTTACCGTTACTAAGCATTCGGCATATTTGGCGGTGTCGGCATTGGCGGTTGCGCGAACCACTGCTTGAACGCCTACGGGCGTTACGCGCAAGGCGGTAACTGTTCCGCTTGTTTCGTCTATTTCTATAAATTCGCTACCGCTGCGCAAGGTAAAGCGCACCGACTTATCCTCTGCCGTGCCCGCAACAGTGGCAGTAAGCGTATGCGTAGTATTTACTACTAAACTAAGGGGGGAGGGGCTGATACTTACACTTTCTACAAATTGCTGTCCGTCCGCCGAAACTACCCGAACGGTGCCCTCGCCGTATTTGCTAGGGTCGGCGTTAGAGGTTGCGCGTACACGGGCATTACCCAAAGCAAGGGGCGTAACTTGGCCGCTTGGGGTTAGGCTGATAATTTCTGCGCCGTCTAACAACGCCCACGTAACGCTTTTATCGCGCGCGTTTCCTGTAACCGATGCGGTAAGTGTAGGAGTAGTGCCCATGCGGACTTCGGTTATTTGGGCAACGCTTACACTATCTACCGTGCCGTTCCGTCTGCACGCAACAGCTGTGACGCAAAACGTCAAAAGCAAAGCTATGAGTATAAGAAAAATGCCGCTTTTCTTCATCAAAATCTCCTCGCCTGTGCAAAGCGTATGTATAGTATACTATATGCAAACGTGTTTTGTCAATACATAAATAATTTTTAAAAGTTTTTTTATTCGCGAATCACGTAACCGCTGCCGCGAACCGTTTCGATAAGGCTTATGCCGAAACGGTCGTCTATTTTGCTGCGCAGGTAACGCACGTAAACGTCTACTACGTTGGTGTTTCCGTAAAAATCAAAGCCCCAAACTACGTCTAAAACTTTTTCGCGCGAAATTACAATGTTGCGGTTTTCTAATAGATACGCTAATAAATCAAATTCTTTTTTGGTGAGTTCTACGGGTTGGTCTTTAAAGGTAACTTTTCGCGCATCTATATCTACGCGCAAATCGCCGAAAACGTGTTCGGCTTTTACCGCGCCCACCCGCTTTTTAAGGTTGGCGCGGATGCGCGCTAACAATTCTTCGATAGCAAAGGGTTTGGTCATGTAGTCGCTTGCGCCTAAATCTAAGCCTGCCACCTTATCCATAACCTGGTCGCGTGCGGTAAGAATAATTACGGGGGTATCCTTGCTTTGGCGCAAACGGCGCAAAACCTCTATGCCGTTAAGGTTAGGCAGCATTACGTCTAAGATAATTAAATCGTAATCGTTGGCAAGTGCTTCGTCTAACGCCTCGCGTCCGTCCGAAACGCACTTGGTTTTATAGCCCTCGTGCTCTAACTCTAACGACAAAAACCGCGATATCCGCTGTTCGTCCTCTACTACTAAAATTTCTGCACTCATACTTTTACGCTCCTTTTTATTAAATGGTTTTTTCTCCATTTTCCCCTTAACATAATTCTTTTCACCCCGTCTTGGGGGTATGGGGTTTTATTCACCCCCGTCTGATTTTGGGTATGGGGTTTTATTTTTACCCTGTCCCTACAAGAGGGGATTTTTTTAACGGCTATTCATGTTTTAATCCTTCGAAATTCTGTGCTAATATTATTTGTGCAAAAATATTGCCTTGTTGGGCAGCCTTTGTAACCCATTCTACCGCTTTGGCATGGTCTTGCGCTACACCGTGTCCGAAATAGTAAAGTGTGCCCAAAAAGCATTGTGCTTCTGCCTGTCCTTGCAAAACCGCCTTTGTATACCATTCTGCCGCTTTGACATAGTCTTGCTCTACGCCGTGTCCGCTATCATAACACATACCCAAACAACATTGTGCGTCTGCATAGTCTTGTTCGGCAGACTTTGTATACCACTCTACCGCTTTGGCATAATCTTGCGGTACTCCTTGGCCTTCATAGTAACACGTGCCCAAAAGACATTGTGCTTCCGCAACATCTTGCAAGGCAGACTTTGTAAGCCATTCTGCCGCTTTGGCATAATCTTGCGCTACGCCTTCGCCGTGATAGTAACACGTGCCCAAACAACATTGTGCGTCCATATCGCCTTGTTCGGCAGACTTTGTATACCACTCTACCGCTTTGGCATAATCTTGCGGTACACCTTGGCCTTCGTAGTAACACGCGCCCAAAAAATATTGTGCTCTTTCATGTCCTTGCAAAGCCGCCTTTGTAAACAATTCTACCGCTTTGGCATAATCTTGCGCTATGACTCTGCCGAAATAATAACGCATGCCCAACAAATATTGCTCGTGGCCCAACTGCTCGTCTTCATCGCCTTTAAAAGCCGCAAAAGCCGCCTTTGCACGCAACTTTTTAATTTCTGTTTTATCATCCATAGTGCAATTCTCCTTTAAGTTTTTCTTTCCACCCCGTCTACTTTTGCGGGGGTATGGGGTTTTATTTTCACCCCGTCCGCTAACGCGTCAATGGGTCGTTCGTTCCTCACTCCCCGCTTTGGCTAAAAACACGTTGTGTTTTTGCGGCTTACGCCGCCGCGTCGCGCCTACAAGAGGGGAATTTTTACTGACGACTTACAACTTACAACTGACGAATTGTTGCTATTTATTTATTAAATATTTTAGCCGAAATTTGTCAGTCGTCAGTTGTCAATTGTCAGTGTTATGTTGTCAATTATTTTATATACTCAATCCGCAGGGTGTTTGTGTTTCCGCTGATGCCTACGGGGACGCCTGCGGCGATGACTACTAGGTCGCCTGCTTTAACTATGCCTGTTTCTTTGGCGCGGTCGGCGGCGTGAACGAATAATTCGTCTGAGTTCTTTTTTTCTTTTGCCATTACGGGCATAACGCCCCAATTCATAGCTAGCTGATAGTAGCCCTTTTTGCTGGTGGTAACGCCGATAATCGGGCAGATGGGACGGAAGCGCGAAACCTTGCGCGCGGTGTATCCCGATTTGCTGACCACAATAATCGCCTTTGCGTTAAGGTCGTAGCTTGCCGAAACGGTAGAATGCGAAACTGCGTCTGTTATAGTGCGGATTTCGGGCGTGTAGCTTTCGAACCGTTTTCTGAAATTGATTTCTGATTCGGTTTTTACGGCGATTTTTGCCATCGTTTTTACGGCGTCTACGCAATATTTTCCGATTGCGGTTTCTCCCGACAGCATGGTTGCGCTAGTGCCGTCGTAAATGGCGTTGGCAACGTCGGACGTTTCGGCGCGGGTGGGGCGCGGAGAGGAAATCATAGATTCTAGCATTTGCGTGGCAGTAATAACCTTTTTGCCGCGCTGATAACAGGTTTTAATCATTTCTTTTTGAATGCCGGGTAATTCTTCAAACGGAATTTCTACGCCCATATCGCCGCGCGCAACCATTGCGCCGTCGCAGAAGTCTAAAATTTCTTCTAGGTTTTTTACGCCCTCGCGGTTTTCTATTTTGGCGATTAGCTGAATGTTGGTGGCGTTGTTTTCGAACATTAAATGGCGTATGATTTTTACATCGTCCGCGTTGCGCACAAAGCTAAGGGCGATGTAATCTATTTCTTGCTGAATGCCGAATAAAAAGTCGCGGCGGTCGGCTTCGGACATATACGGCATATCTATGTGCGTGTTGGGCAGATTGATACTTTTGTTGTCGGTAAGCTCGCCGCCGTAGACTACCGTGCAAATAACTTCCTTTTGCGTGGTTTTTTCTACCTTTACCTCGATAAAGCCGTCGTTGATTAAAATAGGGTCGCCTACCTTTACCTTAGAGGGCAGCTTCGGGTACGTTATGGAAACGCGCGAACTGTCGCCCATAATATCTTCGGTAGTAAGGGTAAACGTATCGCCCTCGACAAGCTCTACCCTGCCGCCCTCGAATTTTTTGATGCGGATTTCGGGGCCTTTGCTGTCTAGCATAATCGCGACGGGAACTAAAAGCTCTTCGCGCGCTTGCTTTACCATATCAATCCGCTTTTTAGCGTCCTCGTGCGTACCGTGCGACATGTTAAGCCGCGCTACGTTCATTCCTGCCTTAATCATGCGCTTTAAAACCGAATAGCTGTCGGTGGCAGGGCCTAGTGTACATACAATTTTTGTTCTTCTCATGGGGGTTTTCTCCTTACTTATTTAGAAACTATATGATGGTGTTTATATCATACGGCGTGCCTTGATACACGCAGTAGTTAAGCCAGTTGGCAAACAGCAGCGAACCGTGCGCGCGCCAAGAGAGCGGTATGGTTTTATCGGGGGCGTAGTAATGTTTGGGCGGCGCGGTATTTAAGCCTTTTGCGCAATCGCGCACGTATTCGCGGTGCAGTGTTTCGGCATCGTATTCGCCGTGCCCGAACATAAACACGCGGCGCAAATCCTTAGATGCTGCCAAAAATAAGCCTGCCTCGTCGGATACGGCTAAGATATCTAAATCGGGGTGGGCGGCAAGCTTTTCGCGCTCTACTTCGGTGTAGCGTGAATGCGGTGCTTTAAACGTATCGTCAAAGCCGCGCACAAGCGGATTATTTTTACATAAAACCTTATGATTAAAAATGCCGAAGATTTTTTCGGGAAGTTCGGCCTTGTTGATGTCGTAGTGGTAATACAGCGCTGCTTGCGCCGCCCAGCAAATGTATAGGCTGGAATATACGTTGTGCGCCGCCCAGTCTAAAATGCGGCTGAGTTCTTGCCAGTATTTAACCTCGCCGAAGTCTAGCTTTTCGACGGGTGCGCCTGTTACTATCAGCGCGTCGAACTTTATTTTTTTTGCCAGTACTTCGTCAAACGTTTTATAAAAGCTTTTTAAATGCTTAGGGTCGGTGTTTTTGGGGTTGTAGGTGTCTACGCGCAGCAATACGGGCTCTACTTGCAGCGGCGTGTTGCCTATCAGCCGCAGCAGCTGCGTTTCGGTAGTAACCTTGTCGGGCATTAAATTTAAAACGGCAATGCGCAGCGGACGGATATCCTGACTTTGCGCACGGGTAAAGTCCATTACAAAGATGTTTTCTTTTTCTAAATCTAAAATAGCGGGAAGCTTTTTATCGGCAATGATAGACACAGATTTCTCCTTATGCTTTACAAGCGACCTTATCATACCATTTTTGCGCCGCGTTTGTCAAATTCATTTTACTATAAAAAATTTTTAACACTTTCCTTAATTCGTTTGACTATCTGCAAAAAAAATACTATACTGTGATAGATAAAAAATTTTTTTAACAAATTGGAGGACTAAAGGAATGAAAAAAATGACTGTCGACGGAAATACCGCAGCATCGCATATTGCGTATGCGTTTAGCGAAGTAGCCGCGATATACCCGATTACGCCGTCGTCAAACATGGCGGAGTACGCGGACGAATGGGCCGCAACGGGTAGGAAAAACATGTTCGGGCAGGTGCTGAAAATTGCTGAATTGCAATCGGAAGCGGGCGCGGCGGGCGCGGTGCACGGAAGCTTGGCATCCGGTGCGCTTACCACCACCTACACAGCCAGTCAGGGCTTACTGCTGATGATTCCCAACATGTACAAAATCTCGGGCGAAATGCTGCCTACCGTGTTTCACGTTTCGGCAAGGGCATTAGCCGCGCACGCGCTGTCGATTTTCGGCGACCACGCAGACGTTATGGCGTGCCGTCAAACGGGCTTTGCAATGTTATCGTCTAATTCGGTTCAAGAGGCTTTGGACATGGCGTTGGTTGCGCATTTATCTACGCTGAAAAGCCGTGTGCCGTTTGTGCACTTCTTTGACGGTTTCCGTACTAGCCACGAAGTTAGCAAGATTGAGGGTATCGAATACGAAGATATTTTGCCGTTAGTGGATATGGCAGATATTAAGGATTTTAGAAAGCGCGCGTTAAACCCCGAACATCCGCACCAAAAAGGTACGGCGCAAAATCCCGATATTTATTTCCAAAACCGCGAGGCGGCCAATAAATATTACGACGCTACGCCCGCTATCGTAAAAACCATGATGGACAAGGTGTTTAAGCTGACGGGCCGCCGTTATGAATTGTTTCAATACTACGGCGCGCCGGACGCGGAAGAAATTATTATTATGATGGGTTCGGGCTGTGAGGCGGCGGAAGAAACCATTAACTACTTAAATAAGAACGGCAAAAAGGTAGGGCTGCTTAAAGTTAGGTTGTACCGCCCGTTCTCGGTAAAGGATTTTATCGGCGCGATTCCAGCGTCCGTAAAGAAAATCGCCGTTTTAGACCGCACCAAAGAACCTGGCAGTATCGGAGAACCTCTGTATATGGACGTTTGTTCGGCACTGTTAGAATCGGGACGCACCAACATTAAGGTGGTAGGCGGACGCTACGGCTTAGGCAGCAAGGAGTTCACGCCCTCGCACATCAACGCGGTGTACGAAAATCTGTGGGCAGCAAACCCCAAAACGCGCTTTACGGTAGGTATTGTAGACGACGTTACCAACCTCAGCTTACCTGTTACTAAGGTTATTGACGCCTCGCCTGAGGGCACGATTCGTTGTAAGTTTTACGGAATCGGCGGCGACGGTACGGTGGGTGCAAACCAAAACAGCATCCGCATTATCGGCGACCATACCGACAAATACGCGCAAGGCTACTTTGTGTACGACTCTAAAAAATCGGGCGGTATTACGGTTTCGCACCTGCGCTTCGGCAACAGCCCCATTAAGTCTACGTATCTTATCGACCAAGCAGATTTTGTGGCGTGTCATAATCAATCCTACGTTACGCGCTACGATATGATTTCGGATATCAAAGAGGGCGGCACGTTTTTATTAAACTGCTTGTGGGATACGGCGCAGTTAGAAAAAGAACTGCCTGCCCAAATGAAACAAGCTATCGCCAAAAAGAAACTTAAATTTTACACCATTGACGCGCTTTCTATCGCGCGCGGCGTCGGCATGAAGCAAATAAACAGCGTAATGCAAGCGACGTTCTTTAAATTAGCGGATGTAATTCCCTACGCGCAAGCGGACGGCTACATGAAAGAGGCTGTGGTAGAGTCTTACGGCAAAAAAGGCGAAAAGGTTGTTAAAATGAACTTTGACGCTATCGACAACGCTATCGCGGGCTTAAAAGAGGTTTCTTACCCTGCCTCGTGGGCAACGGCGACGGACGGCGCGGTAATGATGGACAGCAGTAAGGACGAATACTATCAAAAGTTTATCAAGCCGATATTCTTCTTAAACGGCAATTCTCTGCCCGTTTCTACCTTTAACGCGGACGGTACGGTGCCTACCTCTACCACGCAGTTTGAAAAGCGCGGGGTTGCGGCGTTTGTACCCGAATGGCTGCCCGAAAATTGTATTCAATGTAATATTTGTTCGTTTGTGTGTCCGCACGCAACGATTAGGCCGTTTTTACTAGACGGCGCGGCTAAGAAAAAAGCCCCCAAAGGCTTTACCACGATTGCCTCTAAGCCCGACATTTTAGGGTATGAATACCGCATTCAGGTTTCTCCGCAGGATTGTATGGGCTGCGGCTCGTGCGCTAACGTCTGCCCTGCTAAGGTAAAAGCACTTCAAATGGTGCCGTTTGCAGAGGGTGCTAAAAAAGAAACCGAAAACTGGGATTACGCGGTTAAGCTTCCCGTAGCGGACGTTTCGGCAAAATCAAACAAAAACACGGTAAAGGGCAGTCAGTTCTTGCAGCCGCTGTTTGAGTTTTCTGGCGCGTGCGCGGGCTGCGGCGAAACTCCGTATGTTAAGCTTGCCACGCAATTATTCGGAGACCGCATGATTATCGGCAACGCAACGGGCTGCTCGTCTATTTACGGCGGCAGTGCGCCTACCTGCCCTTACACGGTAAACGACAAGGGACACGGTCCTGCATGGGCGAACAGCCTGTTTGAGGATACCGCAGAGTTTTCGTACGGCTTTGTGCTGGCATACAGCCAACGCGTTAAAAAGCTGGTTATGAACGCTGAAAAAGCCCTTAGCTTAGGCGCGGACGGCGCGTTAAAAACCGCGCTTGCCGACTGGCTGAAAAATTACGAAGACGCAGAGGGCAGTAAAAAAGCGGGTGCAGCGGTTAAGGCAGCGTTGCCCGCGGCACTTAAATCGGCAAAGGGCGCGTTAAAGGACGTATTAACCGAAATTTCGGAATCGCAGGATTGCTTAGTTAAAAAATCGCTTTGGGCGTTCGGCGGCGATGGCTGGGCATACGATATCGGCTTTGGCGGCTTAGACCACGTGTTAGCTAGCGGAGAGGATATCAATATGTTAGTTATGGATACCGAAGTATATTCTAACACGGGCGGACAAGCGTCTAAGGCTACGCCTACGGGCTCTACGGCTAAGTTTGCCTATGCGGGTATGCGCACCGTTAAAAAGGATTTAGGCGCGATGATGATGAGTTACGGCAATGTATACGTTGCGCAAATTTGCGTAGGCGCGGACAATGCGCAGGTGGTTAAAGCGTTTGCCGAAGCCGAATCGTATAAAGGCCCGTCGGTAATTATTGCGTATGCTACCTGTATCAATCACGGCTTTGATATGAGTAAGGGTGTAGCGCAAGGCAAAAAGGCGGTGGAGGCAGGCTACTGGCCGCTGTACCGTTTTGACCCCCGCTTAGCAGCGCAAGGCAAAAACCCGTTCCAGTTAGACAGCAAAGACCCTACGGGCTCGTACCGCGAATTTATCGAAAGCGAAACACGTTATACCTCGCTTAAAAAGATGGATGCCGCTACGGCAGAAACGCTGTTTGAACGTGCCGAACAAGAGGCAAAAGCCAAATTAGAAGCCTATAAGCATAAAGCCAAACAATAATAATTTAATAAAAAGCGGCGGTCTTAGGTATTAAGACCGCCGCTTTTTTAATGGAGAATGGAAAATGGAAAATGGAGAATTTCGGCTGGGAATTTTATATCATAGATTTTTTAAAGTACCTTTGATTTCTGTTTGTCGGCGTATCAGGGTCGGTTAAGCCTATAAGCCCCGCCTCTATTGCGGGTTGCAAATAATTAGCGCGAAATGACGGCTTTGATTTCATTCTGAGCAAATCCATTATTTCATTTGCGCTCATCGGATAGTCCTGCATAACACCTAGCAGTTTTCTTACGCGCTCACTTATGTGGCTTAGATGTGCCCTTGTATCGTTGACAATACCTTCTACCGCGTCAGCTATGGCTTTCAACATAAACATGATAAACGGATTGGAACTGCCCAAGCTAGTAGATGCCGCGATTGCGTTGTAATATTCCTGCTGCCGTTCCTTTACCATACTCTCTATCGGTATCCATGCGAACACCGGTTTCCAAGCGGATAAAATAATGGTCTGCCAAAGCCTGCCCATTCTGCCGTTGCCGTCGGGGAACGGATGTATAAACTCAAACTCGTAATGAAATACGCTTGATTTAATCAGCGGATGCGCTTTACTGCTTTTCAGCCACTCAAATAATCCGCCTATAAGACTCGGCACATTTAACGCGGGCGGTGCCATGTGAATAACCTTACCGTCGCTGTCAAAAACTCCTACCTGCCCTGTTCGGAACGCTCCCGAATTATCCACCAAAGAGCGCATCATAATTCCGTGAATTTTTAGTAAATCTTTAACGCTAATAGGGTCGAGTGTTTCTATTTCTTTGTACGCATCGTATGCGTTTTTAACTTCTTGTATCTCATTCGGCGGCCCTAGCACGCGCTTGCCGTTTATAATATCCGTTACCTGCTCTATGGTCAGGGTGTTTTTTTCGATAGCAAGTGAGGAGTGAATAGACTTTATGCGCCCCGCGCGCCGCAACGAAGGAAGCTTGTCTAAATTTCCGATATTAGATATGCGGCCAAGCATCTCGACAATTTCTGTTACGGCTTCTAGCATCTCGTCGTTTAGAATAAATGGCGGAATGTATCCCATACTTCACCTCGCCTTTCATTATATACGATTTTTGGATACTTGTCAAGTTTCTTATATGTTTTCTTAGTCGTTTTCTTGATTGTTTTTTGCGTACAAGTTTAAGAAAGAATGTCGTTTTTTACTTATTCTATACTGTGTTTTTGCTTAATGTGCCGCTGGATACATAGTAATTATACGATTGAAAATCGGTTCTTACGTTAGCGGGCAGCGAAGAAAACCGTATGATTCTTTCGCTGGGTACATCTTTTCTTACATCGCCGAATGTTACGCTTTCTGTATGAATGATAACTTTATTGCTGTTTAAAAATTCAATGGTTATTTCTAAATCCGAAATATTCCGTTTGGGTGTTAACGTGATGGTCATTTGGGTGTTGTTGTTAGTTATGTCTATATCCAAATGCTTTAAATCTGCACCGCATCCTGCTAAAAAAGCAAACGCAGTTAATATGATTAAAACTAGACATGACCATTTTGCAATTTTGTTTTTCATATGATTTTCTCCTTTTTAAATTTAGAATAAAATAAGTATATACCCCCCCCCCGCGTGTCAAGCGTTTTGCGGAAGTTTTTGGAAAATTTTTCAACTGTAAAATTATTCGCGCATTACAGGGGCGTCGGCGTGCATTCTTTCCACCCCGTCTGCCTGTCGGCATCCAATGGGTCGTTCGTTCCTCACTCCCCGCTTTGGCTAAAAACACGTTGTGTTTTTGCGGCTGTCGGCCGCCCGCGTCGCGCCTGCAAGAGGGGAATTTTTTTGTGGTTTATTTTTTAAATCCTTAGCCGACATTCTCCATTTTCCATTCTCCATTATTAAAATTGTCGGCAATGCGGAATGCTTTTCGCAAATGACTAGGGGAAAATTTATTTAGTAGTACAATTTTAATTGACTAATGCGGTTAATAGTGCTACTATATACAACATGCTAGGAATATCTTTGTTATTTGTAGGTATTGTGCTGATTTCTAACGGCATAAGTTTTTTAACCAAAGCGGACGGAAAATCTATTGCGTTTTTAAACGTGATTGTCGGCTTTATTATTGTTATCGGCAATTTGATTACGTTAGGGCACGCCATTGTTACGGGCGGCGACGCGATGACGTATAACAATATTGCCGCAGGGCTTTTATTTGGCATAACGTATTTGTTTATCGCAGGAAACTTTTTGTTTAAGCTGGATTTAAGAAATTTTGGGCTGTACTGCGCGGGCGCGTCTGTATTTGCGGTGATTATGAGTATCGTGTCGTTTATCGGCGGTTCGTGGCCGTTTGGCGTGTTGTGGGCAGCTTGGTTTGTTTTATGGTTTTCGGGCACTGTTCAATTTAACTTTAAAGCAAAATTTATGGAAAAAGCCTTCCCCTATATTGCTATAATCGAAGGCCTCTTTGCCGCATTGCTTCCTGCGGTTTTACTACTAATGGGCTGGTGGGTTCTTTAAGAATAAAAAGCCTATTTACTACTAATGGACTGATGGGTATATAAAAAGCATAAATCGCGCCGTAGACGGACAACAGACGTTGAGTCCGCCGAAGGACGTGTACTTTAATGTACACAACTGAGGCGGCAAAACGTACGTAGTCCGTATACGGTGATGATTTAGGCTTTTTATTTGGCTACGACTTCTGCCATGTCGTACAGCTGCTTGTTAAATTTGCGTTTTACGGCGCAGCCTTCTATGATATCCATATCGAAAAACTGTCCGTTTTTGATGCCGATAATGCGGTTGCCTATGCCTTGCTGCAATAATTTTACGGCGTATACCCCAAAATTTGTGCCTAAGTAGCGGTCTTGCATGCCCGGATTACCGCCGCGCTGAATATGCCCTAGCACCGTAGAACGGCAGCTCATGCCCGTGCGGGCAGCAATTTGTGCGGAAACTTCGTCTGCCCTGCCCGCGCCCTCCGCTAATACAATAATGCCCGAAAGCTTGCCGCGCTGTTTAGAGGCAAGCATTTTTTCGCATATCTCGTCTAAGTCGGGCGGGTTTTCGGGTATCATAATAATTTCCGCGCCGCCGCAAAGACCGCTGTACAGCGCGATATCGCCGCAGTTTCTGCCCATTACCTCGATAATCGAAACGCGCTCGTGGCTGGTCATGGTGTCGCGCAAATTATTTACCGCGTTCAAAACGGTGTTGCACGCCGTATCAAAACCTAAGGTATAATCGGTATACCCTAAATCGTTATCGATGGTGCCGGGAATGCCGACGGCGGGAAAGCCTAAGTTAGACAGCGCGCGCGCGCCCATAAAAGAACCGTCGCCGCCGATTACGATAAGACCCTCGATGCCGTGATTTTTAAGCTGTGCAACGCCTTTTTCCTGCCCTGCTTTGGTTTTAAAATCTTCGCAGCGTGCCGTTTTTAAAATGGTGCCGCCGCGGTGAATGATGTCCGCTACGCTGCGCAGCTGCATATGATTAAATTTGCCCTCGATAAGCCCTGCAAAGCCGCGCTCTACGCCGTACACCGTCATGCCGAGGTGTATTCCGTACCGCACTACCGCGCGGATTGCCGCATTCATGCCAGGCGCGTCGCCGCCGCTTGTAAGTACGCCGATTGTTTTCATACATACTCCTTACCGTAAAAATTGTATATTCTACCCTTTTAGTATACCAAAATTCTTACCGAATGTAAACCAAAATTTTGTGCATGCAAAAGCGGCGCGGTTTTGTTGTTTTTTTATAATTGCTTGATATTGTCCGCGCCGACTAAGCCTTGCAGTTCGGCAATAAGCAACTCGCACACGCCTGCGCGGATATGCAGCGGATACAGCTTTTTATCTTGGGTAGAACGGATAAAAACCTCCGAATCGCCCGGATAGGCGGATAAAATTTCTTTTAATTCGTCTATCAGCGGCGTATCGGTGTGGCTGATGTACAAATGAATTCTTGACGAAGCGGCGGACGGTTCGCTGCCGAACTGCGTTATTTCTTCTGCCCATAGGCTGATGCCGTCGTCGCGCATACGCACCTTTCCTTTTAACGAAATCAGCTTATCCTTAACCAGTAGGGCGCGGTATTTGTTTAGCGTATGCCCCGACGCCAGCACTTCCAGCGTGCCGTGTAAGTCCTCTACTTGTAAAATGGCTAGCTCGCGGCCGTTTTTAGTAAAGCGTTTTTCTACCGACGTCAGCATACCCCCTAATGCTGCAAAACAGCCGTCGGATAAGGTCTGCACCGAAGTTTCGCCGCTTTCGGCGTTTTCGGCGTTTTCGGCGTTTTCGGCACTTTCCGCGCTGTCGGGCCCGCGTCGGAAATGCGACGAATTATACGTAAAGCCGTTTAAAAACGCTGCATGCTCGTCTAGGGGGTGGCCGGATAAATAAATGCCCGCGTAAAGCTTTTCGTTTTTTAATTTTTCGGAAAGGCTGAACTCGGCAACCTCCGGGTAGGCAATTTTTGCGCCTGCTTCGGCAATTGTATCAAAAAACGAAAACTGTCCGCGCGCCTTTGCGTCGCGGTCTTTTGCCGCACGCGCCAAAACACCCTCGAATACCTGCATAAGCTGTGCGCGCGGGTTGCCGAAGCAATCAAACGCGCCCGAAAAAATCAGCGATTCTAACATGCGCTTGTTAAGCGTAAGTCTGCTTAGCATGCGCGCAATAAAGTTTTCAAAATCGATGTACGCCCCGCCCGTTTCGCGCTCGGCAACAATTTCGGCTACTACACCCGCCCCGACATTTTTAATAGCCGCCATGCCGATGCGCACCGAACCGTTTTCTACGGTAAACCTTTCGCGGCTTTGGTTGATGTCGGGCGGCAAAACCTTAATGCCTTTTTCTTTTAAATAGCGCAGATAATTCGTAATTTCGTCTATGCTGGTTATACGGTTGTTTAACACGGCTGTGATGTATTCTACCGTGTAGTAGCGTTTTAAATACGCGGTTTGATAGGCTAAATACGCATACGCGGTGGCGTGCGATTTGTTAAATGCGTAGTCGGCAAACTTAATGATGTCGTCAAAAATTTTGTTGGCTGTCGTCTCGCTTACGCCGTTGGCAACCGCACCTGCTATATTCATGCGAACATTGCCGTGAACAAATACCTTGCGCTCTTTATCCATTAAAGCGGTTTTCTTTTTAGAAATCATGCGGCGCAATTCGTCCGCGCGGGCTAAGGTGTACCCCGCTAATACGCGCACCGCTTCCATAACCTGCTCTTGATATACCATAATGCCGTAGGTTACGTTTAAAATAGGTTCTAGCAAAGGATGGTCGTACACGGCGCGCAACGGGTTGCGCTTGCCTGCCACATACGCATCTATGTTATCCATAGGGCCGGGTCGGTACAGCGCGACGCCCGCGATAATATCCTCGAACACGGAGGGCTTTAACTCGCGCATGAAACGCTTCATGCCGGGAGATTCTAGCTGAAATACCGCGTGCGTGTCGCCCTCGCCGATTAACCCGAATACGGCTGCGTCTGCGTATTCCATCGTGTAAAAATCTACGGTTTCGCCGCGCGTTACATAAATGATGTCTAGCGCGTCTTTGATATCGGTAAGCGTTTTTAAGCCTAAAAAGTCCATTTTAAGCAAGCCTAGCTCTTCGCATTCGTTCATGTTGAATTGCGTGGTAACTACGCCGTCGGCGGAGGACGCAAGCGGAATATGGCACGTTATCGGGTCGCGGCAGATAATTACGCCTGCCGCGTGTATGCCCGACTGACGCGGCAGCCCCTCTATTTTAACCGCCATGTCGATGATGCGCTTTGCCGCCGAATCGTTTTGATACAACGCCTTTAAGTCGGCTATGGCGGCGGGCGAATCGCCGATTAAATCGGAAAGTTTTAATTTGCCCATTAAAAACGGCATTTGTTTAGTAATTTTATCTACTTCGGCGTAGGGGTGGTTAAACACGCGCCCTACATCCTTAACGGCAGCCTTTGCCGCTAACGTGCCAAACGTAATAATTTGCGAAACGTTTTCCGCGCCGTATTTGTCTACTACGTATTCGATTACCTCATCGCGGCGGTGTACGCAAAAGTCTATATCAAAGTCGGGGCTTGAAACACGGTCGGGGTTTAAAAAACGCTCGAACAGCAGCCCGTATTTTAACGGGTCGGGCTTAGTGATGCCTAGCGCGTATGCTACAATACTGCCTACGCCCGAACCGCGCCCCGGCCCTACGGGAATACCGTTTTTCTCGGCAAAATAAATAAAATCCCATACAATTAAAAAATAATCCACAAAGCCCATGCGCTCGATTACCGAAAGCTCGTAGTCGGCGCGCTTTACCATTTCGGCGGCGGCTGGGTCTTGCAGCGAAATCTTATAGTTGCGCTCTAAGCCCTCACGGGTAAGGCGGCGCAAAAACGCGGCAGGCTGTTCGCCCGTTTCGGGCTTGTAGCGCGGCAGCAGCTGCTTTTTGGCAAAATAGCGGCAATCGCATTTATCGGCAATTTCCAAAGTGTTTTGCAGCGCGTCCTCCGCGAAGGAAAAAATCTGTTGCATTTCTTCGCGTGATTTTACATAAAACTCGCGGGTCGGAAAATAACCGTCTTCGGCCTCGCCTGAAAAAAGCGCGTCGCCGTCTTTTTCTAAATCGTCGGGGTTAAGCGTGCGGCGGAACGATATGCCCTGCAACACCTTTTGCATGGCCGAATCGGCGCGCGTAATATAATGCACGTCGTTGGTGCACACAAGCTTTATGTTGTTTTTCCGTGCGATTTCTACTAAATGCGGCAATACGGATTTTTGCGCTTTTAGGTTGTGGTCTTGCAGCTCTATATAATAATCTTGTCCGAAAATTGCCTTGTATGCTTTTGCAACGGCGTCTGCCTTAGCTAAATCTCCTTCTAAAATTGCTTGCGGAAGCTCGCCCGCTAAGCACGCCGAAAGGCAGATAAGCCCCTCGCTGTGCTGCTTTAACAGCGTCCTGTCGATGCGCGGCTTATAGTAAAAGCCGCGCGTAAAGCCCAGCGACACTAATTTAACTAAATTGTGATAGCCCGTTTGATTTTTTGCCAAAAGCACTACGTGGTTTAATTTCGGGGGGCGTCCCGATTCGGATTCGCGCACATCCATATCGGCGGTTAAATACAGTTCGCAGCCGATTATGGGCTTAACCTTAAACGGCTTGTCCGACGCCATAAATTCGTAAAAATCGGCGTTTTTGTCGGTGTGCCTTACGGCGGCCTTGCAAAACTCTAACACGCCGAACATGTTGCCGTGGTCGGTTATAGCAACAGCGGATTGCCCCAGCTGTCCGCAGCGGTCAAAAATCTGTTCTATTTTTGCCGCGCCGTCTAGCAGGCTGTACTGCGTATGCACATGCAAATGGGCGAAATCGGTTTGAGAGGTATTGAGGGGTTTCATTTTTTGCCTGCCTCCTGTATAAGTTTTTCCAGTCTGTGCCGCATGCCCGAACGCGATACGCCTGCAAGCTCGGCTAATTCGGACAAGGTAGCTTCGGGGTTGGCAAGGCGCAGTGCGGCGGTTTCTTTTAGTTTGAGGCTTAGTTTATCCAACTTTTTGCTGTTTTGCAGCAAGGCTATGGCTTGCATCTGCGCACCGCTTGCCGATACGGTTTTATCGATGTTTGCCAAATCGCAGTTGGTTCGTCGATTAGAAACTACGGCCGCCGCGCGCGAAACAAAAACCTCGTTTACCGCAAGCATCGCCTTAGTCGCGCCTAAATACGCTAATGCGTCGCCTACCTTTTCGGAGTTTTTTATATACAAAACCGTTTTATCTTTGCGCATGACGCAAGCCGTTTTGAATTTTGCCTTTGAAAGAAGTTGGGCGGCGGCTTGTGCCAGTATGCCGCTTAAAAAACTGATTTCAAAATGATAGCCGCCCGAAAGCGTAACCGCGCCCGCGCCCAAAAATAAGCCGCGCAAGTATGCGGCGGGCTCGGACAAAAATTCTTCTGAAATTCCCGATTCGTACAACGCGCCTTCGGATGAAAATTTAAAGATTTTTAAATCCTGCGTTACCTTTTCAAAAAACGCGCCGCCGATAGCAAAGGTGTTGCGCCCTTCCTCTATGCAGCCCGCGCCGCCGCCGTATAAATCGTGTAAAAGTTGGCTTAGCAGCGTTTTGACCGCTAAAATATCCGCCTTTAAAACCAGTGTTTTAAAGCCTCCGTTAAACTGCAAAACGCCCGCGCTTCTTGCATACGCGCTTAACAGTGCGGCTTTGGCGCGGCGGCTTCTAAGCGGCGCGGCGGCCATTTCTATTTTTGCGTTTTCACAAAAACCCATGAACGTTTAGCTTTTCCTTTAATTTTTTAGAACGGAATTCAGGCAGACGCTCCCAGTTGGCAACCTGTGTATACGGTATGCCTACCGCCTCTATTGCCGCTTGCCCGCGCGAAAAATCGCCCACGCGGGAGGGGTCGTGCGCATCGGAATTGCAAATAAACTCTACCCCCGTAGCGGCGGCCGCTTCTAACTCTTGATGACTCATGCTGATACGCTTGCCGTTCAGCTCGAAATAGGTGCCGAAATGCTTGCACGCCTTAGCAACCTCTGTAATATCAATTTTCGCGCCCGTGTTGGGGTGCGACAAAATATCTAATTCGTATTTTTCCAGCGCGCGCAGATACATCTCGGTGTTGCGCCTTATTTGCTTTTTGGGGGTTGTCCTAAAAATTCCGTAAAAAATATTGGGCAGCCAAAACCTAAAAAAATCGCGGGCGCGGTCAAACTTCATAACCTTATGGTAGCCGCATATGATTAAATCCATGTTGGATACCTCGCTGGGCAGCACATCGATATAGCCGTCGAAAGAATTAAAGTTGGCCTCTAAGCCTAAATGAATGTTGATTTGCGGATATTTAAGGCGCAGATTTTTAACCTCGCGCTCCATGTACGGCCAATCCATACGGCGCACGTTGTACGCCATATGCCGAAAACCGTGGTCTGTAATCCCGATTTCCTTTAAACCTGCGTCTACTGCGGCGGCAATGTTTTCTTCAATCGTACCTTTGCCGTGGCTGTATACTGTATGCGTATGATAATCGCCCCAAAACGCCATAAAAACTTTACTAAATAATGCTCCTTTAATTGTGTTTTAAAATTCACCCAAAAACTTGATTTCTTCGCACAGCTTTACGCCGAACTCCGCATATACGCCCGCCTTAACCAGACGTATCAGCGCGGCAACATCGGAAGCCTTTGCGTTGTCGGTGTTTAAAATGAAATTTGCATGCTTTTGGCTAACCGCCGCGCCGCCTATCCGCGCCCCTTTAAGCCCCGCCTTTTCGATAAACCAGCCCGCCGGCTTAGAGGCTTGCGTTTGCGGACAAATTGCGGCCTTAAATACCGAACCCGCCGAAAAGCCGCTAGGCTGCGTACTAAGGCGAAACGCTTTGTATCGGGCGCGCAGTGCAGCGATTTCGGCAGGCTCGCCTTGTGTACAGCCAAACGCGGCGCGCACCACCACATCGTCGGGCAAAAACGCAGAGGCGCGGTACGAAAAGCCGCACGCTGCATGGGTAAGCCTGATTATTTCGCCTTTACGCAAAACCTCCGCCCACAGCAAGCTGTCTTTAATTTCACAGCCGAACGCGCCTGCGTTCATAATGCACGCGCCGCCTACCGTGCCGGGAATGCCCGCCGCCCACGCAAAGTCTGAAAAACCGTGCTTTTCGTAAAAGCGGGCAAGCGCGGATAGACTAGTGCCTGCGTAGCATACCGCCGCAGCGTCTTGCAAAACAATTTCGCCAGGCCTTAGCCGCAGTACCGCGCCTTTAATGCCGCGGTCGGATATCAGCACGTTGCTTCCGCCGCCTAAAATAACGGCATTTCCGCCGCATAGTGCGTAAGCATTTTGCAGCTGCAAAACGTCTGCCGCTTCGGCAAAATATTCCGCGCGTCCTCCGATACGGAACGAAGTATATTCTTTAAGCTCTACGCCGCGCAAAAGCTTCAACTATATAATACCCCTTTTACACAATCTTGTCAAGAATTCGGCAAACCGAATATTATATATGCAAAAGAATTTTAAAAGGTGAAAAATCGTCCCGACTTTAACTTCGGGACGATTTTTTGTTTGCTTTAATTTACCGTAAATTATTTACATAACGGTGTGTTCTTTAATTTCTATGCGGTAAACACGGCAGTTTTGTTGGGCATCGCGCAAAGCAATATCCGCAAAAAGCGTAGAATTTGGCTTGCGTTTGCTTTTAGAAAAAAATCTTTCTACCTGCGCCGCATAAATACAGCTTAAAGCTTCGTCGCGCCCTAAACAATCCACAATAGCGTTACGGATTTTTTGCGCCCCTGATTCTGTATCCATTTTAGCAACCTCCTCTTAATTTATTCAACACGCGCTTGTTGCGACATAATATTACTACAAGAAGTTTCTTAATGTCAAGAGTTTTTTGGAAACTTCTTGTAGTTTTTTATAGAGAGAGGCATAAGATGAATATCATTAAAAATTTTAGTGAACGGCTTAAAGAATTAATTTTTGATAACCGTATCAATGTTAAAATCCTAAGTAAAGCGATAGCGTGCAGTGAAAACACGGTGTATGATTGGCTTACAGGAACCGTTAGCTTTATGCCGTCTGTTTCTAATTTAATTAAATTAGCGGATTATTTTAAATGCTCTATTGATTTTTTAATTGGCATAGAAGAAGAAAATTATCTGCCTAACCCTAAGCCTTGCCCGCCGTTTTCCGCATGGTTTAGAAACGCTATAGAAGTAAAGGGGTTTACTCTATACAGTTTAGGAAAAAAAGTTGAAATGACCACCTCAAACTTCTATTCTTGGATTAATCAAAAAAACAAGCCAAATCTCGACAGCCTATTGCGCATTGCCGCCGCACTGGATTGCACGATAGATTATTTGGTCGGGCGTGAGTGAGGGGAGGTTTTCTTTTCACCCCGTCTGATTGGGGGTATAGGGTTTTCTTTCCACCCCGTCCGCTTCGCGTCCACCCCTCAAGAGGGGAATTTTTCTGTGGTTAATTCCTTAACACACAATCAAAGAGGGGAATTTTTTATGGTTTATTTTTTAAATCCTTAGCCGACATTCTCCATTCTCCATTTTCCATTATCCATTACTGAAAGCCGACATTCTCCATTTTCGTACAACTTTTTGACGCAGTTTTACTTATTCTCTAAACGTTCGTTTAAATCTCCTAGGGCGTCGTAGCCCATGGATTTTAGGCGGTAGTTTCTTGCGGCGGCTTCTAAGATTACGGCTAGGTTGCGGCCTGTTTTTACGGGGACGGTGTGCATGGGCAGCTCTATGCCCAAAATGTTGTATACCTCGCGCTCGTCGCCTAAGCGGTTGTACGATTTTTTAATATTCCATTCTTCTAAGGCTATAACTAAATCGATTTCTTTGCTTGCCAAAACCGAACCCGCGCCGTACATAGAACGCACGTCTATAATGCCTAAGCCCCGCACCTCTAAAAAGTAGCGGATAACGCCGGGACACGCCCCCACTAAGCGGTCGGCAACGCGCTTACAGCATACCGCGTCGTCGGCGATAAGACGGTGCCCGCGCTGCAATAATTCTAGCGCGGTTTCGCTTTTTCCTACGCTGGATTTTCCTATAATCAAAACGCCCACGCCGTAAATATCCATTAAGCCGCCGTGAATCGCCTCTTCGGGCGCAAGCAGCTCGTTAAGATAAATGCTTATCTCGTTGATAATCATGGTAGAACGCAAGTCGGACGCTAAAACCACGCAGCCGTATTTTTCGGCGGAATCAATAATATGCTTTTTAGGCATTATGCCGCTGGATACGATTACGCACGGAAACTTTTTTTGAAAAAGACGGTCTATCGCTTTGATGCTTTCGCTGGGCGGCAGCGTTTTGATATACGCCGTTTCCTGCTCGCCGATAACCTGAATACGCCCTTCGGGAAAGTACTCGTTAAAGCCCGACAGCAATAAGCCGGGGCGGTTGATGTTAAACGTAGTAATGCGCAAGGTATCGCTGCGCCCTCTGCATAGAATGCGCAAGCCTAAACGCTTGCAAAACTCGTCTATGCAAACGTCTGCTTGTTTTTCGGGCAGTGCATGCTGCTTGATTTTTGTTAGCTTAGTATCCATTTATTCACCTCTTTTTTGATTGAAAAATTCTGCTATGGCCTGCGCGGTCTTGTAATCTATGCCCTCTACGGCTGCCAAAGTTTGCGTATCGGCAAGCGCAATCTCGTTTACGGAGGGAAACGCCTTTAAAAGGATTTGCCGCTTTTTAGGCCCTACGCCGCTAATTTCTTCTAATACGGAGTGTACGCGCTTTTTGCGTCTTACATGGTGGTAGGCAAGCGCGAAGCGGTGCGCCTCGTCGCGCACGCGCTGTAACAGCTTTAAGGCGGGGTCGGATTTTTTTAGAATAAGCGGTTCGGGGTTGTCGGGTGTAAAAATATGCTCGTCGCGCTCGGCAAGGGCGATTATCGGAAACCGTGCCGCCGCCGTATCTGTAAGCGCGGCGCGCGCCGCCGAAAGCTGGCCTTTTCCGCCGTCTATTACAATCAAATCGGGCGGCGCGGGGGCGTGCGGTGCGCTTTCGTCTTTTTTAGCAAACCTGCGCCCCATTACTTCGGCTAAGCTTTTGTAATCGTCTATGCCTTGTACGGATTGAATTTTATAGCGGCGGTACTCTTTTTTATCCGCTTTTCCGTCTGTAAACACTACGCCGCTTGCTACGCTGTCGGTGCCCGATAGGTGCGAAATGTCGTAGCACTCTATGCGGCGCGGGTACGGCACGCCTAAAATTTTGCCTAAGCGTTCCGCCGCGTCTACGGTGAAGTGCCGCTCGCGCAAAAGCTTGTCGGCGGATTTGGTTAAAAAATCCTGTGCGTTTTCGTGCGCCGTTTGCATCAGCTTTTTTTTAACGCCGATTTTAGGAAAGGTAAAGTGCGTTTTTTTGCCCGACAGCGCAAAAAGATATTCGGCTAAGGCGGCGGTATCAAACTCTTCGTTTAATAAAATTTCGGGCGGAATTTGGTTGTTAGGGTCGGCGTAATACTGCGCGATAAACTGCGCGGCCGCCTCGCTGCGCTGTAAAAACGCGCCCGTAACGGGATAATTTTTTACGCCCATCATTTTGCCGCCGCGCACGATTACGACTGCCGCTGCGGCACTTCCCGATTCGTCCGATGCTAAGCAAACTGCGTCTAGGTCTTGATTATCTGCCAAATCCGCTATGCTGCGCTCTTTAAGGCGTTTAATCATGGCTAGGCGGTCGCGGCAGCCGATAGCGCGCTCGAAATCCTCTGCGGCAACCGCTTCTTCCATTTTTTGATTTAAAATTTCTGCCGCACCGTCTTCCCTGCCCGATAAAAAGGCGATGGTTTTTTCTACGGCGGCGCGGTATTCGGCTTGTGAGGTTTTGCCCTCGCAAGGCGCAAGGCACAAATTGATGTGGTAGTTTAAGCACACGCGTTTTTGGGGCAGTTTCGGGCAGCAGCGCACTCGGTAGGCAGATTTTATAACCTCTACCACTTCGGCGGCGCGAATGCCGAAAAAGTACGGGCCGAAATATTTTGCGCCGTCGTTTTTAATTTTGCGCGTAATTTCTACGGCGGGAAATTTTTGCTTAACGTCGATGCGGATGTACGGATATTGCTTGTCGTCTTTAAGCAGAATGTTGTAGCGCGGCTTTTGCTTTTTAACCAAATTAGCCTCTAAACTAAGCGCGTCCTTTTCGGTAAGCGTAATGATGTAGTCTACATCGGCAATTTGCAAAACCAACGCCTGCGTTTTTTCGGATTTTTGCGTACCCGTAAAATACTGCCGTACACGGTTTTTAAGCTGCCGCGCCTTTCCGATATAAATAACCTGCCCCGCGCTGTCGCGAAACAAATACACGCCCGATTTTTCGGGCAAGTCTTGCAGTTTAGATAAAAGCCGCTCGGACAACTCCATAGGGGTATTATAGCATAAAGTTTACCGCTTGACAAATTGTAGTGAGTATACGAAACGTGTCGTTTTAGAAAAATACTCTTTTTTTATGGTATGCTTAATCTTAATCAATAATTTTAGGAGAAGTATTCATGGAAAAATCAAAAATTTATGACTTGCTTGACAATGAACTTTTACACAAATGGAAAACCGAAATAGAGAAAGCTGAAAGCGGAAGTTGGTTTTTTACAAACGCGCAAGAGGTATTTGAGGAATTAGAAAAAGGATTAGATAAGCACGAAAAGGTTTTATTAAAAACGTATGCTTTGGCAATTGAAAATAAGGTGGATTATGTTGAGTATATGCTTAAAATCAAGGTGCTTAATTTTGGCATTAAAATAGGAATGGAGTTAGAAAAATCTTTTGCGGCAATGGAGAATTGTTAATTTTCTTTTCTTTCCACCCCGTCTGACTGGGGGTATAAGCTTTTCTTTCCACCCCGTCTGCTGCGCAGCCACCCCTACAAGAGGGGAATTTTTTAATGGCTACTTTATAGTAATTACAAACTCTATTTATTATCTTATAGCCGTAATTGTGTTTTGATTACTTTTTCAAAAAGTAATGAGTTGCGCAGGAGTTGTTAAGGGGGACACAACCGCAAAGTCCCCCTAACCGCCCTTTTTTGTTACCTTTTTTGGGGCGTTCCAAAAAAGTAAACTTTCCATTCTCCATTACTTAACACAGCCGCAATAGGTTTGGCGGTATATGTCTAGCTTTTGTGCGGTTTGGGAGGCGAATAAAAAGCCGTTTTGCTTTTTAAAGTCGGCGGGCAGAAAGCGTGTAGGGCTTTGCGGCTCTACAAAAGTGCCGCCTGTGGAGTTTATAAAATTTGCGTCCTTATGCGGGCTGGCTGAAAGTGTGGTGGTGTAATACGCATAGCCGTTTTTTGCCGCATAGGTCGCCGCGTTTTTTAGGCGCAGGGTGATACATTGTTGACAGCGCGCGCCGCGTTCGGGCAAATCCGTTAAATCCGCAACGTGCGGAAAAAAATCCTGCGGCGCGTACGGCACGGTAATAATATCGGCGATATCAAATGCTGCGTGCAGCTTTTCTAGCTGCGCCGCGCGTTTAGCGTGTTCTTCTTGCGTGTTGATGTTAGGGTTGTAAAAATACAGCGTTACGGCGTAAGTGCCGCACAGCTTATTAAGCGCGGCGCAAGCGCACACCGCGCAGCACGTATGCAGTAACAAGGTTTCTTTCACGTTGATTATCCTACAACTGCAAGCGGTATAAAAGCCGCTAGACAGGTTTAAAAATTACACATTTTGCAGTTTGGCGGTTTGGTCGGCTATCCTTAACGCCTCTATCATTTCTTCTATATCGCCGTTTATAAAGGTATCTAGGGCGTACAGCGTCATGCCGATACGGTGGTCGGTTACCCTACCCTGCGGAAAATTATAGGTGCGGATGCGCTCCGAACGGTCGCCGCTGCCCACCTGATTTTTGCGCTGCGAACTTACTTGTGCTTCGGCCTCTTGCCGCATTTTGTCGTACAGCTTAGTTTTTAGCACCTTCATGGCTTTATCGCGATTTTTGATTTGGCTGCGCTCGTCTTGACACTGCACCACAATGCCCGACGGAAGGTGCGTAATGCGGATAGCGGACTCGGTTTTATTAACGTGCTGTCCGCCCGCGCCGCCAGAGCGGTAGGTATCTATTTTTAAATCCTTTTCTAAAATTTCTACGTTTACGTCCTCTGCTTCGGGCAGTACGGCAACGGTGGCGGCGGAGGTATGCACGCGCCCTTGCGTTTCGGTATCGGGGACGCGCTGAACGCGGTGGACGCCGCTTTCAAATTTAAGCTTAGAATACACGCAATTGCCCGAAACCGAAAAAACTGCCTCTTTAACGCCGCCTAATTCGGTTTCGTTAACGTCGATTTCCTCTACGCGGAAACGGTTTTTATCGGCAAACATTTTGTACATGCGCACTAGGGCGGCGGCAAACAGCGCGGCCTCCTCTCCGCCCGTTCCCGCACGGATTTCTACCATAACATCCTTATCATCTAAGGGGTCGCGCGGCAAAAGCAATATTTTAAGCTGACCGATAAGGGCTTCGCGCTCTTGTTTTTTTTCGTCTAATTCTTCTTGCGCCATGTCGATAAGCTCGGCATCGGATTCGGAGGAAAGAATTTGTTTGGCACCCGCAATGTCGGCGTCTACCGTTTTTAGCCGCAAATACGCCAAAACTACGGGCTCTAAGGCGGCGTGCTCTTTTACCAGTTTAGTCCACGTTTTGTTGTCGGCGATAACCTCTGCTTGTGAAACGCGGAGAGTAAGCTCGTCATACTTTTTTTTAAGCTCTTCTAATTTTTCGGTGTTCATATAAGTTTTAACCCTTTAAACGCGCCCGCACGATGCGCGCAACGCCGTCTAAATCGTTGATAACGCTAAGGTCGGTAAAGCTTTTTTCTAACAGCTTTTTAACTTGTTCGGCTTGCTCAAAGCCTACCTCTAACAATACAATGCCGCCTTTTTTTAAATGCGCGGGGGCGTTTTGGGCGATTTTACGGTAAAAGTTTAGCCCGTCCGCGCCGCCGTCTAACGCCTCGTGCGGCTCGTAGCTTTTTACTTCTTCCGCTAAACCGTCTATATCGGACGATTTTATATAGGGCGGATTGCATACGATTACGTGGTAGGTTTCGCCCTTTAAATTATCAAACATATCCGAAAAAACAATTTTTACGTTAGTGTTTTCTAAATTGTTGGCGGCTACTGTAAGCGCGGGCTCGGAAAAGTCCGCCGCCGTAATTGTGGCTTGCGTAGCGTTTGACAGCACGGCGGCAATACAGCCCGAACCCGTGCATAAATCTAATACGGACACGGGATTAGCTTTAAGCGACTGAATTTCTTTAATAGCTTGCTCGCATAAGAGTTCGGTTTCGAAACGCGGAATTAACGCGTTGCGGTTTACTACTAAGCGCGTGCCGTAAAAGTCGCAGTAGCCTAAGATATGCCAAAGCGGCTCGCCCGTTTTGCGGCGGGAAAGAATTTCTTTTATTTTTTTATACTGTTTTAGCGTAACAATGCGGATATCTTTAAGTTCGGCGCGTTTTAAGCCCGTAACATCGCAAAAAATCCAGTCCGTTTCTGCGGGGTCGGCGTTGGTTTGGGCAAGCGTGGTTTCTATCTCTGCGCGCACGTCGGCGTAGCGGAATTGCCCGAAAGTAAGTTGAGAAATTTCGGGGTTTTCGTCTAGCTTTTGCACCTCTAAAAAGGCGCACAGGGCAACTTCGGCCATTGCGTCGTCGGGCTTGCGCGTAGAAAGCTTTTGCAGGCCTAAGCCGGGCGCGCGGAAAATTAGGGTAAACCAGTTGTCGGGCAGGGCGGCTAATCCGCGCAATAATTCATACGACAGCCCCGCCACTAGCGGCAGTAAGCCCAAGCGTATGCCTAATTTAATAAAAAACATCGCCGCGCCCGAAACTGCACCCTCTAAGGGCGTTAGGGCAATCAGCCAGTTGACTAGCGAAAACAATAAAATGGCTATCACCATAACAAAAAACAAAAAGGTTGTGCCGCAACGGTTGTGGCGCGTAGAACATTTTTGAATGTTTTCTACGGTAAGGGGTAAATCTTTTTCGTAGCAGTTTATGGTGCGGTGCTCTGCGCCGTGATAGGCAAACGTGCGGCGGATATCTTTCATAAGGCCTGTAAGCACCAAATATAAAATAAAGATTGCTATGCGGATTAGCCCCTCTATCAGCGACTGAACCAGCGCGCGCGTGCCCGTAGAAAGCGCAGTTTCTTTAATGGCGCGGTCTACGGCGAAAGTGTTTATGATAAACGGCAGAACAAAAAATAAGCCTATCCCCAGTGCAAGCCCTAAAAACACGGCAAAGCCTATCCAGCCTTTTCCGGGCTTTTCTTCCTCGGGGGCAATTACTTCGGCGGATTTAACCAGTGTTTTTACGCCCGAAACTAAGCTGTCAAAAAAAGCGGTTACGCCGCGTATTACGGGTACTTTTTTGTACCATGCTTTTTTGCGGGTGTTGCGCTTAGAGTCTACTAAAATAGTGCCGTCGGGGCCGCGCACCGCCAACGCCGTAGACGTAGGGCTGCGCATCATAACGCCCTCTAACAACGCCTGTCCGCCTATTAAACACTTTTTAGGCTTTTGCTTTTTAATTTTTTCTTTTTTTTCTTTCATAGTGTTAAAGGGAAACGCTGATTGAGGTACAGCGCGATGCGGTGGACTTATTCAAGCAAAAAAGCACAAAAAAAACCATGCCGCTACGCTATGGCTTTTAAGTTTACGGATGTGGTTTTGCTATTTGCCGTAACGCTTGTTAAAACGGTCAATACGTCCGCCGGCCTCGATATGCTTTTGTTTTCCTGTATAAAACGGGTGGCATTCCTTACAGATTTCAATACGGTAAGAATCGCCCTTTTTGGTAGAGCCCGTTTTAAAGCTTGCGCCGCAAGCACAGGTTACCGTTACCTCGTGATAATCGGGATGAATATCGGCTTTCATTATGTTTTGCACCTCCTACAATATACGTGCTTGACTATTGTATAAGAAAGCGGCGCGGTTGTCAAGTTATTTTTACACATAATACGCAAGCTTGCGCATTTTTATTGCTTTTCTTTAATTAGTTCATCCAGCGTTACCCCAAAAATTTCGGACAACTGAATTAACTGCGGTATACTAGGCTCGCTTATGCCGCACTCCCACTGACTTATGTTTTTATACGTAACACGCAATTTTTCGGCAAGCTGTGGTTGCGTTAAGGATTCGGCTGTGCGTAAAATTTTTAGATTGTCTTTAAAATAACTCATATAACAATTATGAACCCATACCATTAAGTTATGCTTGACAATCGCAATTTTTGCGATTATACTAGACAGTATGGACGTTTTTACCGCAGTTTTACAGACAATTAAAAAAACACGCCCGATTTTGTGGCTTTCTAAAAATAATAGTGATTGCACAAATGAGTACCCTAAGCTGTTGAGTGCACAGGATATTAAAGACGACATGCTGTTTTTTTTAACTCATTTTGCGCAAGACGTAATAACTGTATTAAATTTAGAAAAAGGCAATCACGAAAAAACAGTTAAAATGTTATATAACTTAATAGAAAAAGCAGGTCTTGAAAATGTTACGCCAGCCACTAAAAACAACTAGGGTTTTTCTAAGTCAAAAAATTCTACCTTTTGAAGGGTTTTCGCCCCGTATCAACAGCACACTACTCCGTCCCCCTGTGCTGTCCCCCTGTGCTTGTCCCCCTGTGCTTAAATTTCTCTTAAACTTATTTACCTCATTTGTGGGGGTCGTCTGGCTCACTTTGAACTTTAAACCAAGCTACTACTACTATAGCAACAGTTGGGCTAACACCAACCACTATCATAACTATACCTGCTATTACATTTACTAAATTAAGAATAATTACACCTATAATAACTGCAACAATTGAAAAACCTAATATCCCAAACAAAATTAAAAGCAGTTTCCGTTGTTTGTTATTCATTGGCTTTTTATTTGATTTTTTATCCAATATTCTATACCTCCTTTTCTTTCCACCCCGTCAGGCTTACGCCTGCCACCCCTCAAGAGGGGAATTTTTTTGCGGTTGTCGTTTCTTCTATCTCGCCGTTATAAAATGTCATTATAAGTTTTTTATAAATTTCGTGATTAGGCAATATACGAGGAGTATTCGAAGTATTAGTATAGATGTTTAGAGTGCCTGTTTCTATAACCACATTCTCGTCCAAAAATATGGGGTCTATAATCTTCAACTTTGTTTCTTTATTATTGACTACTTTTACAATATCCTTCCAAAAAAGCAAGAGAATCTTTGACCTTATAAATGCTCTGTCCGAATCAACTATACACCTACAATACAATCCGCTCGGAGTAAACATATAATAGACTATTGAACCCCCTCTTTTTACAGTATATCCTCCGCCACTGTCATCACCTTCCCAGTAATCATGCGCATTATGAACATAGTAGGTTTTTGTTTTGCTTTTTAGCGTACCAAATTCTTTGAGGATTAGTTTGTTTTGATATACTTTAAATAATTCCCTAAACAATATTGCTAAAAAAGTTATAAACACTAAGAATACACAGCTAAGAAGTACAGTGCCGCCAATATCCCAAGCATTCCCAAAGCTTTCGCCTCTTGTTCTGCCGATAATCATTAAAACAATGCCCACAGCTATTACGGCAGTAATTATTAATATTACTATAGCTTTTACTTTTTTATTGCTCTTCATTTTTTAACTACCTTTTTATAACCATTGCCTTATCCAATTTCTAAATCCAGCAGAAAAACCTCTATAAAGATTCTATTTCTCCACTCCAAAAGGTTTGAATCAGCTTGACATAAATTTCGTGATTAGGCAATATACGAGGAGTATCCGAAGTATTAGTATAGATTTTTAGAGTGCCTGTTTCTATAATCACATTCTCATCCACAAATATGGGGTCTATAATCTCCATTCTTGCTTCATCGTGATTTATGACTCTTATAACGTCATTCCATAAAAACATCAGTGATAATATCTTGTATCTTTTATCTATGCTGCTACATCTGCAATACAAGCCCCTTGAAGTGAATTTGTAATATATTAAATCCCCAGCTCTTTTTATGGTTTCAATTCCTCCACCATCATCCCCTACATGAATATCATGCGCATTATGAACATAGTAGGTTTTTGTTTTGCTTTTTGGCGTGCCAAATTCTTTGAGTATTAGTTTGTTTTGGTACACTTTAAAGAACTCCCTAAATATCCTAATTAAAAATGCTCCCATTATCGTAGAAGTACTCCCAAGAAATAAGATACTCCAAATATCCCAAGCATTCCCAAAGTTTTCGCCTCTTGTTCTGCCGATAATCATTAAAACAATGCCCACAGCTATTACGGCAGTAATTATTAATATTACTATAGCTTTTACTTTTTTATTGCTTGTCTTCATTTTTTAACTACCTTTTTATAACCATTGCCAAGTATTTCTTTCCACCCCGTCTGCCTAACGGCATCCACCCCTCAAGAGGGGAATTTTTTAACGGCTATTTATTTTAAATCCTTAGCCGAAATTCTCCATTCTCCATTTTCCATTCTCCATTACTTATACTCTACCTTGTATAAGTATAGGCCGTAGGGGTCGGCGGGGACTTTTTGCGGCCAGTCTGCGCCGCTTTCTAATAAGGAGGAAAGCTGTTTTTGGGTAAGCTTGCCCTCGCCTGTGCGGATTAAGCTGCCCGCGATAATGCGCACCATTTTGTATAAAAAGCCGTTTGCGGTAATGTGCAGCCGAAACGCGGGAATGTTGTAGAGGAAAAGCTTTTCTATTTTGCATTCCGTTACTGTGCGCACCGTAGTTTGCGCGCTACTGCCGCAACAGTGAAACGCGTTAAAATTGTGCGTGCCGATAAAAAGCGTTGCCGCCTGCTGCATGAGTCTGATGTCCGTGCGCGGCGAAATGTGTAGGGCGCGGCGGTATAGCAGCGGGTGCGCCGTATCGGAGGGGTAAAAATCGTAGCAATAGGTTTTTTGTTTGGCACTTTTCCGCGCATGAAAATCGCCGCTAACAGCACTGCACGATAAAACGCGCACACTCGGCGGCAGGTGTGCATTCAGCGCGGCGGGTATTTTGGTATCGGGCAGCTTACCGTTTGTATCGAAGTGCGCGGCTTGACCGCACGCATGAACGCCCTCGTCGGTGCGTCCGCTGCCCGTAACGGCAATTTGCGCGCCGTAAATTTTACTTAGCGCGTCCTCGACCGCCGCTTGAACGGTAGGCTTGTCCGCTTGACGCTGCCAGCCGAAAAAGCCCGTGCCGTTGTAGGCTAGTATGATTTTGTAGCGTGTGTTGTTCATGTTGATTGTTGGGGGTACATTGTTTGATGGGGTATGGGCTTTTCTTTCCACCCCGTCTGCCTGTCGGCAGCCATGGGTCGTTCGTTCCTCACTCCCCGCTTTGGCTAAAAACACGGTGTGTTTTTGCGGCTAAAGCCGCCGCGTCGCGCCTACAAGAGGGGAATTTTTCTTCGGTTGTTTTTGCGTAATATTGTCGGTTATCTTAGCTTACTCTGATTTTAATAGTTTGCTAAAACCGAATTCGGAAAGTCCTGTAAAGTCGCTGTGTGCTTGTGTTCCCTTAGCCTTAGTGATTTTTTTGTTTGCGGATTTTTCTAAGCTGTGTGCTTTTTTGTGATTCGGGCGGGCAAGGTATGCGGCGTTAGGGTTAAGCTTTTGGATTAGCGGCGTTTTTAACACCGCCTCGATTTCGGTGCCTAACGGCGTAAAGCGCGCCTCGCCGAAATACGAAGGAATTTGGCGATGCGTTAAAGCCGCCGCGCGCGCCGTGCCCGAAACCTTTACCGTGTCGGAAAGCTTAACATCGGAGGCGGACGACGCAACGCAAACGGTATACTTGCCGCCTAACACCGCAAAGCTGCCCGTTTCTTCCGAATACACGCTAAGTCGGTCTAACTCTATACGCAATTTAACCGAAACGCTTTCGCCCTTGTCTAAGCTTACCCGCGCAAAGGCCGCAAGGCGGTTTTGTACGCCGTACACGGGCGCGTTATCTAGATTGCAAAAAACAAACGCTACGGTATCGCCGTTATGCGCGCCCGTATTTTTTACCGTAAACGAAACGTCCAAACCCTCGTTTTTTGCCGAAACGTTTAAATCGGAATATTCGAAATCGGTGTACGAAAGCCCGTGTCCGAAAGGAAATTGCAGCCGCTGATTAAAGCTGTTAAAGTAGCGGTAGCCGTTGTATACGGATTCGTAACAGAACATATTTCCGCGCGCGGCGGCTAAATCGCTTTTTGCGGCGGGGTAATCCTTTTGGTTAAACGCCCACGAAACCGCTAATTTGCCGGACGGATTAAGTTCGCCCGAAAGAACGTCCGCAATTGCCTTATACGTAGCGGCGTACACGTGCGGAACGTACAGAACGGCGTTTGCGCTTAAAAGCCCGCCCGTTTCGGCGGGGCGCGGCGAAATAATTACCAAAACGGTTTTTTTACCTGCTTCGGCGGCGTCGGAAAGGTGTTTCAGCGCGTGCGCGTTTAGACGTCCGTTTTCGGCTTTGGCGAAAATCAGCGCGGTTGAGGCGTGCAGCGACAGCTTTACGGATGACGGCAGCTGCTGTTCCATAAGGGCAGCCCCCGCTTTATCCAAATTGCCCGCTATGTGAATTTTTTCGTCTGCGGCTTTTAGCGGCAGCGTTCCGTCATTTTTAAGCAGTACCATGCTTTGGGCAGCGGCGCGGGCGTCCGCATCAAAGCGCGGTTTTTTGTCGAAAGGCTTTTTTAACGCCTCGTAACGGCGCGCGATGTACCAAACCGCGCGCTCTACGCAAGCATCTACGCGCCGCTCGTCTAACTGGCCGTTTTCTACAAGCGTTTCAATAGCGCGTAAGTCGAACTCGCTTTGCCCTATCTCTAAGCTTGCGCCCGTGCTTACGGCGGCAGACTTTTGCCCGACGGACGCGGCCTCGTTGAGTATAAACGCATCGTCCGCCAACGCCGATTTTAATACTTGCACCTGCTGCTTAGAACCAAAAAGCGGCTCGCCATTTAAACAGCCCGACGGAATCGCCGCGCCCGCAAGCTGCGCCGCAACCGTTTGAAACGGCTTTGCGTATAGCTCGTTTAGCGCGCGCGCATCCATAAAGCGGTCGCAATACGCACCCTCTCCGCTTAAAATGTTGGTTCCGATAACCGCGCCCGCGCCCTCGATGTACGCCTTTGCAAGCTCTGCGGTTATGTATGCGTCCTCTGAAAACATCGCCTCGCTGCCTTGCGCCATCGGGTTGCGGATTACCCCTAAATTAACCGCGCCGTCCGCGATTTCTTTTTCGCTGTGCGCCGCTTGTGCGCGTTTTTCTCCGAAAGCGGAAACCAACTCGCGGTTAAAGGTGCAGGCTAAGGCAAAAAGCGCGGGACGGTGAAACAACAATTCCTCGCCCAGCTTTAACGAAAAAACTTTCAGCCGCTCTAAGGACGGGGTTTTCAGCGAAAGCCCGCAGCCTAAAAAGCGGATTTTTTCTTTTAGCGTCATTTGCGAAACAACCGCCCGCACTCTTCCGATATCCATAAGGCCCCTCTCCTTTACCTAAATTTCTAATACTGCTAGATTTTTATATAGTACATTCGTGTCAATGTTTCTTTCCACCCCGTCCGCTTCGCGTCAATGGGTCGTTCGTTCCTCACTCCCCGCTTTGGCTAAAAACACGTTGTGTTTTTGCGGCTTGCGCCGCCGCGTCGCGCCTGCAAGAGGGGAATTTATGATTGCTTTCCACCCCGTCAACTTCGTTGCCACCCCTCAAGAGGGGAATTTTTTTACGGTTTATTTATTAAATCCTTAGCCGACATTCTCCATTTTCCATTATCCATTCTCCATTGCTGAAAGCTGCTTATAGGTTTTTATATTCTGTAGCAATCAGCTCTGGTTCTTGATGTCCGCGTTTTTTAAAAAACATCAGTCGGTCGCTAAACTCCACAATTAAAATATCGGGGTCTTTGCGCGTGGCAAAAACCAACGGACGCTCGGACGCGCTTTCGTTGAGAATACGCTGTACACTGCTGTACCGCTGTGAAAAATCGGGGTTTATGCTGCCGCTGCCGCTGTGCGTAAAATCGGGCGTAAAGCCGCCGTTGATATCCGTAAATTCTTCGGGCGGTCGGACGGAAGATTTTTGCAGACGGTTGTCGGCGGAGGTATGTGCAGGGCGCGGTTGATGTTTGGTTGAATAGCCCTCGTCGTATTCGTACTTTTCGTTGTATTCGTACTTTTCGTCATAATCATTATAATCATTATCCGCATGATATTGCGGACGCGATTCCGTGCGCCGCTCGCCTTGCGGAGCTGAGGTTAGCTTGCCGCGCGGAGCAGGCTTTTTTGCTGCCGTTTTTGCGCGTTTTTTGCTTCGGTGCAGTGCCCACGCTATACCTAACAGCGTACATACCGTAAGCCCTATCCAAAATACGCGCACCGCGCCGACAGCGGTAAACGGGATATTCAGCACTAGGCAAAAGATTAAAAATCCAAACGCAAAAAGAGCGGGCAGCCAAAGCCCTACCTTAATCAATAAAAACGCAAAAAGCTTACCTAGAAGCTTTAAGCCTTTAATTAACATATCCGCAAAAAGTTTTATGCTAAAAGCACCTCTCTTTTTTTATTCAGTACGGCGGCGCGGCAAGTTAACGCGTACAGCCCTTAGATAACGTTTTTAAAAACTTGTACCCCTGCTTGCTCCATAAACCGCAGGGCAAAAAGGTTGCTAAGCTCGGCGTTATGCACGGGGCTGTGGTAGGTGTCGATACAATCGGTAAAGGTTATCACGTTGGCGTGCGAATTGTTTTCGTTAAGATAGGCGCGCAGTGAAAGCGCAAGCTGCATAACGCAGATATCCGTACATACGCCCACTACAATCATGTTGGCGTACTTGTTTAGTTCGGGTATGCGGGACATCAGCGCGAAAAAGCCGTTTGTGCTGTTTTTGGGAATATCTATTCCGCCAAAGCCTTTTAGCTCATCCGCTAGCGCGCTTTCTTTTTTGGTGTGGCAATGCGGCGGAAACCACTTAAACTCCGCCGTTTCGTTAGCGGAGTGGCAATCGCGTATAAACGCTTTTTGCGCGTTAGGAAGTTTTTGCAGCAATTCGCGAACGGGACGGATTACGTCCGCAAGGCGCGGGCTTGCCAAATTGCCGCTTTTGCAAAAGCCGTTAATCATATCTACCACGATGCACAGCGTGTTTTCGTTGTCTATGGTTTTTACCATTAAATCGGGCTTTGCGTCTACCTCGATTTTATAGCAGCCTAGTTCGCGGGCGGCTTCTTTTTCGTTAAATTGCAATCTCATACTACAATAATATCCCATTTTTTAAAAAAAATCAAGATAAATTCGGGTTTAGTTAAAAAATAAATTTCCATTCGTATGCTTTTTAGTTTTATTTTATAAGGCTTGTATGCTATAATTAAGCCATGTCCGAAAACGAAAACGGCGCAAGGGCAAAAAAAGCCGTCAGACCACGGCGCATTAAAAAAGCAAGCAACTTCTTTTTTTGGCTGCTGCGCGTGGTATTACGCCCCGTGCTGTGGCTTAAATACCGCTTTCGTTTTGAACACCGCACCGCTAAGGGCATCAAGCGTCCGTGCTTGATATTATCCAACCACCAAACCAGTTTTGACCAGTTTGCCGTAGGCGTGGGGTTTAGGTTTGGAATCAATTTTGTAGCGGGCGATTCGATTTTTCGGCACGGCTTTAAAAGCTGGCTGATGCAGGTGCTTACCAACCCTATCCCGTACGCTAAGGGAAGCAGCGACGCGTCCGCGATTAAAAACATCTTTTCCATTATCCGAAAGGGCGGCGCGGTAGGCATATTCCCTTCGGGAAACCGCAGTTTTTTTGGAGAGGAATGCACCTTACGTCCCACTGGAAAGCTTGCCAAAAAACTGGGCGTGCCGCTAGTTTTGGTACAGATGCGCGGCGGCTACAACACGAAGCCGCGTTGGAAGCAAAAGCCCAACAAGGGCAAAATGCGCGCTAGCGTGCAACGCGTAATCTCGCGCGAAGAACTGCAAGCGTTGTCGGCGGAGGAGTTGGATAAAATTATCCACGACACGCTGTACCTGGACGAATTTGCATGGAATAAGCAGCAGCAAATCGTTTTTAAAGGAAAACGAAAAGCCGAATTTTTAGAGGGCGTGCTGTTCTACTGCCCTCAATGCGGTACGCTAAACCGCCTGCACTCGCACCGCAATCAGCTTACCTGCACCTGCGGCATGTGCGTTGCGGTAAATGAAACGGGCGAATTTACAAAAATCCGTAACGCCGACAACTGCCCCGACACCGTGTTAGCATGGGGGCAAATGCAATTAGAGCATATAAAAGCCCTCGACTACGCACCCTACGCACAACAACCGTTATTCCACGACATCGGCGCACGCTTAAACAAAGTAGAGCGTTCTAAAAAGGATGAGCCGTTAGGAGAAGGCGCGATTAGCCTGTATGCGGACAAGCTGACGGTTTGCGAAAAAGAGTTCCCGCTTGCAAAAATCCATGATATGTCTATCCAAAGCATGGCGCGGCTTACCTTGTACACAGACGAAGGCGAATTTACCGTAGACCTGCCTAAGCGCGGCAACGCCTTTAAATACATGGTTTGCGGATATCGAATCAAAAATCTTAGCGGCGACACCAACACAGAAACTTACGGATATTAATTTTTTCCCTACGCATGAAAAGGAGCGTTCAGAACAGCATGGCATACAACGAATACATCGAGCCGATTGTGGAGGGCAACTACTCTATACGGTTGGTAAAAAACGAAAAAGAACTGCGGCAATATCAAGATTTGCGGTATAAGCATTTATTGTTGGGACACTTCGACCCCGAAAAAGCCAAAAACGCAGACGCGAACGCCACAGACGAAAATATCGGCTACGATAAAGAAACTTCTCAGCTGTGCGCCTTTTTCCGCAACCCCGAAACGGGCGAGGAGGAGGTTGTGGGCGGCTACATACTGATGCGGTTTTTGCACGAAAATTCGTTTTGCAAGGCTACGCTTAAATACGATTTATCAAAGCTTTTGGCTAAACACCGCCACGAAGTGTTAGAAACCACCCGCGCCATTGTGCATCCCGACCACCGCACGGGCGTTGCTATGCGGCTGTTGTGGGACGGTATAGAAAGCTACGCTAAAAAATACGGCGCGCGCTACGTTATGGGTACGATGAGCTTTTTAGGTACAGACCCTAACAAATATGTAGAAGCGGCAAGCTATCTATACCACAATTACCGCATGAATGAGGATATTACGGTGCGCCCCTTAGACGGCGAAAATGCTTTTTACCACGAAATTATTCCGCAAGAAAAGTTAAACCGTTCTGCCGCCGTGCAGCAGCTGCCCCCTTTATTAAAGGGCTTTTTATGGATAGGCGCAGAGGTGGGCACAGGCTTTTATATCGACCACGATTTAAAAACCGTAGAAACCTTTGCCCTATTAGATATGGAAAAGTATAAAATTCATAAATACACCGTTAGGCGGTTGAAGTGATATTCATTTACAATTGACATATTCACTGACAACTTACAACTGTATTGAAAATCACGAAGTACAACTGACGAATTTCGGCTAAATATTTTAATAAAAAAGTAGCAATAATTTGTCAATTGTCAGTTGTCAGTTGTAAGTGGTAAATCAAGCAGTGCGTCCTTAACTGACTGCATGCCTTGTAGGCTTTCTAAAAATGCGCCCGTCTTTTTTTCGGCGTCGGAAAAGCTGACTAAATCGGATTTATCTATACAATACAATTCGTACCGCAGCATTTTTGCCCAAAGCTTTTCTAGCTTTTCGGGCGTTATGGCGTCGGGCAATTTATTTTGAATTTTTTCCACCTCCCGCGCAATGGTCTGTTTAATAAGAGGCAGTCTTTTAAGTAGCCATTTGCGGTAGAAAAAGATGCCGTAGAACAGCGCGATGGAAATAACCTTTGCGCCCTCTATAACAAGCCCCATAGGGTTCCACAGCATAGAACCCTCTAAAATGTACAGCGGCGTTTGCGTGAGCGCCATAGCAACCGCGTAAAAAACCGCAAAGACGCGCAAATAATGCTTGCTAGGCAGATACTGTCCTACGATAAACGACAGCGCGGCAAACATGCCCACTATCGGCACCCAACGGATGCGCGCGTCCACTTGAACAATGCTGATAATGGCCGCCGCAACGCCGATAGCCAGCGCAACGTACAATACCACCTTGCCGATGATTTTTCTTTTGCGGGTTTTTTTTGCGAAAATCCACCAAAATATAATGCTGCGGAACGCGCCGAAAAACGCCGCGATAATAGGCGGCACCATAGAGGTAAAGCCCATGTCGCTGCCCGCTGCTGCCAAATCCAGCCCCAGCATAACAAACATCAGCGTCCAAAATACGCTGCCTATCGAATACACCAGCAAATATTGACGTTGGTCTTTAATTTGATACGTTACAAAATCGAAAACGATTGTTATTACGCCCATTACTTGGGCAACTATAAACCATGCCGACATTTTTTATTTCTCCTAGTTTTTTGGATTTTGTTTTTTATGTGATTATAACGCGGTCGGGGTATAAGCTTAATCCGCGCAACAAAACGATAAGACGCCGCTAATGCACAGCTTGCCGCCCACAAAGCCCTTTGCGTTAATAAAATAGAAAGGGCCTTTTTGGATTTTTAGGGATACTTCGGTAGTGAATACATCGCCAGGCACTACCTTGTTGCGGATGCGCACGCCGTCTATGCCTGTAAAGTACAGCGTTTTGCCCTCTGTTTGCCCGTGCAAGGTGGCGCAAACGCTTTGTACCATAATTTCGCATAGGATTACGCCAGGCACAATCGGATTATCGGGAAAATGCCCTTGCAAAAAGAATTCGTCTCCCTTTACCGTATACGCGCCGCCGCCCTCCCACGCTTCGTCTAACAGCAGCATGGCATCGCGGTGCGGCAGAATTTGCATAATTTCGTCGCGGCTGAGTTTTTTCATGCAAACAGCCCTCCTACTTTCTCCGCTTGCATCATAAGCTCTTGAATAATTTCAGCGCAGGTTTGTTCTTTTTTAACAAGCCCCGCAATTTGCCCCGCCATAAAGCTGCCCTTTTGCGCGTCGCCCTCTTGCGCGGCAAGCCGCAGCGCGCCCGAACCCAGCTTTAAAATTTCTTCGTTAGACAGCGTTAAATCGGCTTCTGACTGTGCAAAGTTTACGGCAAATTCGGTTTTTAAGGTGCGGACGGGGTGGCCTGTGCGTCTGCCCGTAACCATTGTGGCGGTATCGCCTGCTTTAAGCACTTTGTCTTTATAGTTTTGGTGAATAGCGCATTCTTTGGCTACTAAAAAGCGCGTTCCCAACTGAACGGCGCGCGCGCCCAAAGCAAAAGCCGCCGCCATGCCTCTGCCGTCCGCAATTCCGCCCGCCGCCGCCACAGGAATTTGTACGGCGTCGCATACCTGCGGCACAAGGGATAAGGTGGTTAATTCGCCTATGTGTCCGCCTGCCTCGTTTCCTTCGCAAATTACGCCTGCCGCGCCGCAACGTTCCATAAGCTTAGCAAACGCTGCACTGGGCGCAACGGGAAACACCTTAATACCCGCATCTAACCATCCTTTCATGTAGGCGTTAGGTACGCCCGCGCCCGTAGTAACTACTTGTACGCCTTCCTCTATCACTACCCGCGCAACTTCTTCCGCAAACGGACTCATCAGCATAATATTTACGCCGAAAGGCTTAGCGGTAAGACTTTTTGTTTTGCGGATTTCCCCGCGCAGGGCTTCACCGTTTAAACTCATGGCGGCGATTAAGCCTAAGCCGCCCGCGTTAGAAACTGCCGCCGCAAGCCCTGCGTCCGCAATCCACGCCATGCCGCCTTGAATGATGGGGTACTGTATGTTAAGCAGTTTACAAAAAGGGCTTTGTGTAAAGATGTTTTTATTCATGCGCGGAAACCTCTTTTGTAAAAAAGATTAGCCCTAGCGTACCTGGTCCGCAGTGCGTGCCGATAACAGGGCCTACGGGCTGACGGTAAACCTGCGCCGCATTAGTAAAGCGTTCGCTGAACAGCTGCGCAAAAACGGGCGCGTCGGGGGCGTCTGCGTCAACCATATAAACGGGCTGAGTGGTGTCAATGCCTGCTTTTTCTGCGTTATCTAACAGCATAAGCATAGATTTTTTGCGCCCTTTTGCTTTGGCGAAATTTTCTATTTTGCCTTCCTGCGTAATTTTTAGCAGCGGCTTTATGCCTAGCAAGCTGCCAAACACCGCCGCCGCGCCGCTGATGCGCCCGCCGCGCTTTAAGTGGTGCAAATCGTCTACCGCAAACAGCGTGCGCACGTTGCTTTTTAGCTGTTCTATTTTTTTAATCAAATCGGCTTTTATTACGCCGCCTTGCGCAAAATACTTGGCCGCCTCTAAAACCACCGCACCCGCGCCCATAGAAATGTTTTTAGAATCTATGCACACAATTTCATTTTTAGGGTATTTTTCTTTAAGTGCCGCAATCGCTTTATTCATCGACTCAAATGTTGCGCTAAGCTTGTGCGAAAACGAAATATACAGTATATCCTTGCCCTCTTTTAAAAACGGTTCAAAATATTCCGTATAATTGTATTCGTTAAGCGCGCTGGTAAGCGGAATACTGCCCTTGCGGATTTTTGCGTAAAACTCTTTAAAGTCGGTGTTGCGCCCTAAATCATAAAACGATTCATTGCCGTCGATACTGTACGGCATGTAAATAACGTTTAGCTTGTAGTGTTCGGCTAAATCATACCAAATTTCGCAGTTGCTGTCGCAGAATAATACCGTATCCATATGTGCTTGATGCCTCTCTGTATTTAATTTGTTTGTCAAACTAATTATAATATACCGCTATTTAATTTGTTTGTCAAACTAATTATTAGGGTTTTTAAAATATTTTTCACTTTTTTTAAGCTTTTTGGCAGATTTTTTTCGCGATTTACTTTTGAACTGCTTATGAGGAACAAGCAGAGATACCCTGTCGCAAAAAAAATACAATCGGCATACCATGAAAGTATATGTTTGCCTCTGCCGAAATCGGGAAATTTAAGTTTATAGTTAATTTAGGTGAATTCTGCCCCGACAGCCCCGAACTTGGGCGCAATAAAATTATGGTTCATTCGTTTAATGCGTTTTGCGAGGTTAACCTAGAAAACGAGTTAGACGGAACGGGTGCGTGCATCCGCCGCATTACCGCGCTTTCGGCAAGAACAAACGGCGCGGTATTTTGCCCTGTGCGCACACACCTGTTTGGATTAAAGCATATCGGCGCGGCGGTTTGCTTTAAGGGGCGGTTAATTGATATTGCAGACCGCACGCAAAACCCGCTTTCGGACGAATATGAAACTACCGACAAATTAAAGGTTTTTGCCGCAGACGGCGGTAAAATAGGATTGCTAATCGACACCGATTGCCTGCTAGAAGAAAATTGGCAAAAGGCGGCACGCGAGGCGGACGTTATACTGTGCTTAAATCGCGGCACAAGCGCGGCCGCAAAGGACGACGCACAGCATTTTTCCCGCACGTATGCCATCCCCTACCTATATGTAGATGACGCGGGCATCGAGTGGAGGAGTATGTAGTGATTTACTTTTTTGGAACGCCCCAAAAAAGTAACAAAAAAGGGCGGTTAGGGGGACTTTGCGGTTGTGTCCCCCTTAACAATCCCCCCGCAACTCGTTACTTTTTGAAAAAGTAACCAAAACACAATTAAGGCTGTAAAATAAATAAATAGGGTTTGTACTATATTAAATTTGCCGTTAAAAAATTCCCCTCTTTGAGGGGTGCCCCGTAGGGGCGGGGTGGAAAGAAAAGTTTATAACACAGGGGGACGGAGTAGTGTGCTATGGACGGGGTGGAAAAGACAAACACCTTTCCACCCCGTCAACTTCGTTGCCACCCCTCAAGAGGGGAATTTTTTAACGGTTAGGTTGCTAAAAACTATTCCGACAGTCCTAGTAAATAATCTGAGCTTTCGTTAAGTGTTTTACAGATTAAGCACAAAACATTTAGCGTGGGTTCTCTCTTTCCTGTGCAATATCCGTTTATTATTTGTTGCGACATATTGATTTTTCTTGCTAGTTCTATTTGTGATATTCCGCTGCCTTGCAATACTTCTCTTAATCTTTCAGAAAATTTATTCATAGTAAAATTATACTGCTTATAGCGGTATTTTTGTTGACAAACCGCTATAAGCGGTATATAATGCAATTATGGCTATATTACTTCGCACTTACTTAAACTCTTTGATAATGTTGTTTAGTCGTTCTTTTAGGTCGATTAAATCGTCTTTGAGTGTGTACGGTGGTGCGGTTATATGGTCGGGTGTTTCTTTGGGTTTAAAAAGATAGCACGTGTCGTCGCACTTTTTTATGCCGCCGCGCGTGCACGCGCCGTAATTGGTTACGCGGTACTCCTCTTCAAACTTAAAATAATAACGAATGTGGCGTTTACAGTTTTGACAAATTTGTTCCATACCGTATAGTATACGCTATAAAATGCCGCAAAGTTGCTTTGCGTAATATTCTACGCAAAAAACTTTGCGTAAAAAATTACGCAAACCCTATTTCTGCGTTTATATGTTATATAATAGTATATATAACCTTTCGGAGATACTTGCGCACATGACATTCGGAGAAAAACTCAAACTACTTCGTTTGGAAAAAAAATTAACAACACGACAGCTAGGTGAGCTTGTAAACAGTACTAGTTCTATGATAAGCAAATGGGAACAGAATCTTTGCGAACCCAAAATAGCTACCCTGCGAAAAATTGCCGCAGTGTTTAATATTTCCATAGAAGAGCTTACGAATAACGAAATTGATATTTAATAATAAAATTCAGATTTATTTTCATTTTAACGATTTGCGCGGCTGTTTGTTTGACAAGTAATCCTTGTTTCGTTTATACTACCCTTATGCTATCCGAAACCGAAGCGATGCAAAAGGATATTCTTGCGTTGGCGCTTGCGGGCGACGGCGTTTGGACGCTGTATGTACGCGAACGGCTGATTAAAAAGCACGACCTTAAAGCGGGCGCGTTAAGCGCGAAAGTTAAAGGTTTTGTAAATGCTGCCGCGCAATGCAAAATGCTGTACGCGGTAAAGGATACGCTGACGGAGGCCGAGCGCGATATTGTGCGCCGCGCACGCAACGCGCACACTTCCTCCCGCGCTAAAAACGCAACGCTGGACGAATACAAAAAGGCCACCGCCTTAGAAGCACTTTTAGGCTATTTGTATTTAACGGGGCAAAAAGCCCGATTAGACGAAATTTTACAACTCTGTTACGGTGAAGTATGAAAGTAAACGGCAAGGCGGAGCTACTCCGCTACACGCAAAATCCCGAAGAAACCGTCGCGCTTGCGGCAAAGCTTTGTTACAGCCAGGATAACCCCTCCGAACTGTCTAAAAAGCTTTCGCAGTCCGATACGGGCAAATTTATCCGCATGTTAAAAAACATGGGGCATCTTTCTACGTTTGAGCATGCGTCGTTTACGTTTGCGCTGACGGGCGTTTCGCGCGCGCTGCTGGCGCAAATTACGCGCCACCGCATTGCAAGCTTTTCGGTGCGCAGTCAGCGGTATGTATCGGAAAGCGCGTTTAACTATATTGTGCCGCCCGCGATTGAGGCGTTAGGCGAAAAAGAAACGGCGCGCTTTACGCAGCAAATGGAAACTATGGCAGAATGGTATGCCGAATGGCAGCAGTTGTTAGGCGGAAAAAGCGAAAGCGCAAATGAGGACGCGCGGTTTGTACTGCCCAACGCGTGCGAAACCAACCTGCTGCTTACCATGAACGCGCGGGAGCTGCTGCACTTTTTTAATCTGCGTTGCTGCACCCGCGCACAGTGGGAAATTCGGGCGATTGCGTGGCAGATGCTAGGCGCCGTTGCAAAGGTCGCGCCGAATATGTTTTTAGATGCAGGCCCTGCGTGCTTATCCGCAAAATGCCCCGAAGGGCAAAAAAGCTGCGGCAAGCAAGCAGAAATGAAACAGCTTAAAAAGGAGCACGCATGAAAATTGAAGGACGCAACGCCGTAGCGGAGGCTATCGCGGCAAAAACCACTATCGACCGCTTAGTGGTGCAAAAGGGCTTAAAGGACGCGGCGGCGAATAAACTGATAGACGAAGCTAAGTCACGCGGGATTAAAATCTTTTTCCGCGATAAAGAGGCGTTAGACCGCGAAAGCGCGAATAAAAAGCATCAAGGCTTTATTGCCGAAGTAACCGATTTTAAGTATTGTGAGATAGACGACATTTTATCGTATGCTAAGCAAAAAAACGAAGCACCGCTTTTGGTATTATTAGACGGCGTAGAAGACCCGCATAATTTAGGCAGTATACTCCGCGTGGCGGAGTGCGCGGGCGTTCACGGCGTGGTGATTCCCCGACACCGTGCGGTAAGCGTAAACGAAACGGTTATTAAGGTTTCTGCGGGCGCGGCGGCGCATATGCGGGTGGCTAAGGTAACCAACATCAACGATGCAATTGACGCGTTAAAAAAGAACGGCGTATGGGTATACGCGGCAGATTTGGGCGGCGAAAGCTTGTATAAAACCGATTTATCGGGGGCTGTTGCACTGGTAATCGGCGGCGAGGGCGCAGGCGTTAAAAAGCTGACACGCGCCAAATGCGACGGCGCGGTTTCTATCCCGATGTTCGGCAAAGTAAATTCGCTGAACGCCTCCGTAGCGGCAGGCATTGTGATTTATGAGTATATACGCAAAAACCGTTAAAATTTTTAAGGAGAACATAAAAAATGAGAAAACCGATTATTGCAGGAAACTGGAAGATGAACAACACCGTTTCGCAAACCTCCGCGCTGTTAAATCAGCTTATTCCGCTGGTAAAAGACGCCGCGTGCGAGGTGGTGGTATGCGTGCCGTTTACGTCGCTTTTTGAGGCCGTGCGTTTAACGAAAGGTACAAATATCGCCGTAGGCGCGCAAAACGTTGCATGGGCAGAAAAAGGCGCGTTCACGGGAGAAATCAGCGCGGATATGCTAATAGAAACGGGCGCGAAATATGCGGTTATCGGGCATTCCGAGCGGCGGCAGTATTTTGGTGAAACGGACGAAAGCGTAAACAAGCGGCTTAACACGGCTGTAGGAAAGGGCTTAAAGGCGATTGTTTGCGTAGGCGAAACACTTGCCGAGCGCGAAGGCGGCATCACCGAAAAAGTGGTAAAGGCGCAAATAGAAAACGGCTTTAAGGGTGTTTCGGCGGCGGATTTGCAAAGCGTTATCCTAGCCTACGAGCCTGTATGGGCAATCGGCACGGGCAAAACTGCCACACCGCAAGACGCGCAAAATACCGTTAGTTACATTCGCGGCGTTTTTACATCGCTGTACGGCACACAAAACGCAAACGCTTTGCGCATTCAGTACGGCGGCAGCATGAACGCCGCTAACGCAGACGAGCTTATGGCGCAGCCCGACATAGACGGCGGCTTAATAGGCGGAGCAAGTTTAAACGCCGCCGATTTTGCGCGCGTGGTTATGTATAAGAACCTGCGGGGATAAGTTTCAACAGCGTCTGTTCGGGTCTTTTTGCGTTACTCTGTGCTAATTTTCCTTGCCGTACCGCTAGTACGGCCGCGTCAAAATCGCCCAGATTAACACAAAAATCCCTCGAAAATCCGCTATTGCTCCTTATCCCCGCAGGTTCTAAGCAAGTTAAGTTCTAAAAAAGTTATTATCGTTTCATTCAAAAAACACAGGAGTTAATTTATGAAACCGACACAGGCAATCGTAATTATGGACGGGTTTGGGTATTCGGCCGAAACGTTTGGAAACGCTATTAAAAGTGCGGGTACGCCGAATATTGACGCGTTGCAAAAAACGTATCCGTCGGGGCTGATAGAGGCGTCGGGGCTTAGCGTGGGCTTGCCCGAAGGTCAAATGGGCAACAGCGAAGTGGGGCATTTAAATTTGGGCGCGGGGCGCGTAGTGTATCAAGATATCACGCGCATCGACAAAGCGATTGCCGACGGCGAATTTAGTAAAAATCCTGTTTTTTTAGACGCGGTTAAAAACGTGCAAAAAAACCGTTCTGCCATGCACTTAGTGGGGCTGTGTTCGGACGGCGGCGTACATAGCCATTTAAACCATATGTACGCGCTAGTGCACTTATGCAAAGCGCAAAAGCTTAAAAATGTGTATATTCATTGCATCACGGACGGGCGCGACGTAGCCCCCGACTCCGCGCGCAGCTTTATAGCGCAGGTAGAAAAAAAATGCGCCGAAATAGGCGCGGGCAAAGTGGCTACTGTTATCGGCCGCTACTATTATATGGACCGCGACAACCGTTGGGACCGCGTAGAAAAAGGCTACAACGGCGTGTTTGAGGGCAAGGGCGCGCATTATTCGTGTGCCGACAGCGCAGTAGCGGCATCGTATGCAAACGGCGTATTCGACGAATTTATAAAGCCTTCGATTATCGGCGAATATAAGGGTGTGCAAAACGGCGATTCGGTTATTTTTTATAACTTCCGTTCGGACCGCGCCCGTGAAATTTCCCGCGCGGTTATAGAGGACGATTTTGCTGAATTTGTGCGCGAAAATGGCAAAAAAGAAATTTTTTACGCGGGCATGACGCAGTATGACGAAGCCTTTAAAAGCGGCATTTATACCGCGTTCGCGCCCAAAGAAATAACTAACACCTTAGGCGAATACCTTGCTAAAAATAACTTAACGCAGGCGCGGGTTGCCGAAACCGAAAAGTATGCGCACGTTACCTTCTTTTTTAACGGCGGTGTAGAGGAGCCTAACAGCGGCGAAAGGCGCGTGTTGGTAGCAAGCCCCAAAGTTGCCACTTACGATTTACAGCCCGAAATGAGCGCGTATGAGGTTGCCGAAAAGGCGTTAGAACAAATCGGAGAGGTAGATGTTTTAATCTTAAATTTTGCCAACTGCGACATGGTAGGCCATACGGGCGTTTTAAACGCGGCGGAAAAGGCCGTGAAAACGGTGGACGAATGCGTGGGGCGCGTTGCCGAAAAAATTCTTGCTTTGGGCGGCAATATGATTTTAACCGCCGACCACGGCAACGCCGAAGTAATGCTGTTCCCCGGCGGTTCGCCCAGCACCGCGCACACCACCAACCCCGTGCCGCTGATTATCGTAGGCAAGAATTTTGAAAACTCTAACAAAAAAATCCGCAAAAACGGCAGTCTTTCGGACGTTGCCCCTACCCTGTTAAAAATTATGGGCTTAAAAAAGCCGCCCGAAATGGACGGCGAAAGTTTAATTTAGGTTACCTCAAATTTGGCGCGGATTTGCACTACGCTTTGTTTTTTTGCGCCTTAAACCTTGTGCCTACGGATTTGCCGCAGAGTAGTTCGTATATATCGTCGGGGCGGAAGCTGTTGGCAATAACCATATCTATCCCCGCTTGATTTGCAATAGCGGCGGCGTTCAGCTTAGTCAGCATACCGCCGCAGCCTCTTGCCGAGCCCGCGCCTCCCGCCATTTTGTATAGGTCCTCTGTTACGCCTTTAACAACGGGAATCAACTTAGCATCGGGATATTCGCGCGGGTTTTTGTTATACAGCCCGTCGATATCTGACCAAATAATCAATAAATCCGCGCCGATAATCTGCGCAACGTATGCCGCAAGCGTATCGTTATCGCCGAACGAATCGTCGGATACCACCACGTCGTTTTCGTTTACCACAGGGATTGCGCCGTAGCGGAACAGCATAAAAAACGCATCGGCTATGTTGTTGCGGCTATGGTCGTCTTTTACATCGGATTTGGTAAGCAACACCTGCGATACCTTACAGCCGTATACGTTAAAAACCTCGTCATAAATCGCCATAAGGCTGCTTTGCCCGATAGCGGCCAGCGCGCGCTTGCCGGCGGTTTGTGCGGGCTTTTGGGTTAAGTTGGTTTTTCCTAAGCCCACACCCAGCGCACCGGAGGAAACCAGTACAACCTCGTAGCCCATGTTTTTTAAATCGCAAATCACGGCCGCCATTTTTTCGATATGACGGTAATTTAAATTACCCGTGCTGTGGGTAAGCGACGAAGTGCCGATTTTTATAACCATTCTATGAATGTCTTTGTTTTTTTTATAATCCATTTTTTAAACGCGTTACCAGTTTTTTAATTTCCTTTGCTGCTACGGAAGCGGTTATATCCTCCGAATTTTTATTCTTGCCCGACACTGCCGCATGATAATCCGACGCAAATTCACCGCTGCGCAGCTTAACCTCTACCACGCCGCGCTCCACCGTTTTAGGGCTGATAATTACGCGTACAGGAACGCCCAAAAGGTCGGCGTCTGAGAACATTACGCCTGCCGAAACGTCCGTGCGGTCGTCTATAATCACCTCGATACCTGCTTTATTTAAGGTATTGTACAGCTTATTCGCAGCCGCCGAAACTGCCGCGTTATCGCTACGCAGTGCGCAAATATGCACCTGCCACGGGGCAATAGACATCGGCCAAACAGGGCCGAATTCGTCGTGGCGCACCTGACACACCGATGCTGCCAGTCTGCCTACGCCGATGCCGTAACAGCCCATAATAGGCACCTGTTCTTTACCCTCCGCATCCGCGTAACGCATGCCCATAGCCGCCGTGTATTTAGTGCCCAGCTGAAAAATGTTGCCTACCTCTATGCCGCGTTCTATCCGCAATGAAGGCTTTTTGCAAGCGGGACAAACGCCGCCGTCAAACGCTTTGGATAAATCGCAAAACTGCGCAGACGGAACATCGCGCGTTATATCCAGCCCTGTATAGTGGTACTCTTGTTCGTTTGCGCCGCACACCAAATTGTTTTCGTTTTGCAGCGAATTATCAAACAGCACCGTTAGATTGCTATGATTAGCTAAGCCTTGCGGCCCGATATAGCCCGCGCACAGCCCCGATTGTTCGGTTAATGCGGCAGGGATAACATCGCAGCCTACCTGCTTTTTAAGCTTTTGTTCGCTTAACTCTAAATCGCCGCGCAAAAATACTACAATTAACGCGCCGTCCGCCGCCTTTTGATACGCTACCGCCTTACAGCATTTTTCTTTTGGTACGTTTAAAAAGCCGCGTACCTCGTCTATCGTTTTAAAGCCCGGCGTATGCACGCGCTCCATAGGCGCGGAAACTTTGTCCCGCGCTAGGGTTGTTATATTTTGCGTGGCCTCTAAATTAGCACTAAACCCGCAATCGCCGCACAGCGCAATCGAATCCTCGCCTACCTTGCTTAGCAGCATAAATTCGTGCGATACATCGCCGCCCATCATGCCCGAATCGGATTCTACCGCAATTACCTCCGGCACGCCCGCGCGGGCAAAAATCCTTTTGTAGGCGGCTAGGCATTTTTGATAATAGCCCTCTAAATCCTTTTGAGAGGTATGAAACGAATAAGCGTCTTTCATGGTAAATTCGCGCACCCTGATAAGCCCGCCTTTGGGACGCGCCTCGTCGCGGAATTTGGTTTGAATTTGATACACCATAAACGGGTACGCCGCATGGGTTCTGCCGTGTTCTCTAACTAAATGAACCGCCGCCTCCTCGTGCGTCATGCCCAACACGTAGTCGGTTTTGTTGCGGTCTTTAAACCGTACTAATTCATCCTCTATGGCAAAATACCTGCCCGACTCTTTCCACAAGGACGCAGGCATAACTACCGGGAAACGCACCTCTTGACCGTCTACCGCATCCATTTCTTCGCGCAGGATTTGTTCGATTTTACGGGTAATTCTGCGCAGCGGCGTAGCAACCGAAAAAATGCCGCCCGCAACGTATTTTACATAACCGCCCCTAACCAAAAGCGAATGGCTTTCTATCGCGCAGTCGGCGGGCTGTTCTTTAAATCTTTCTCCTACAAGCTTACTTAGTTTCATATTTCTTCCTTTAAAAGGTTGTTTCTAAAATGAGGTTCAAGCGCGCAACAGTTGATATTTTTGCGTGTGCCGCGTACCTAAATGTACGCAAACACGTAAAAATTTCAAGCGTAGCGCGGTTCAATCCATTTTTGAAACAACCTCTCCTATGCGCATTTTGGTACGGTTGATTACCTCAAAATTTTCAGCCTTGACGCTTTTTTTAGCTTTGCGCTGCTTAATATCGTTTTTAATTTCCGCGCTGCCGCAGTTTACTACGCCTCTGCCGATAAGCACCGATTTTTGGTTGAGTATTTCTACCGCCGCTTTGCTGCCAAATTCGCCCTCCACCTTAACTATGCCTACACTCAGTAAGCTTTTTTTGCCCTCTGTAAGGGCTTTTTCGGCGTTTGCGTCCACAAATACCCTGCCTTCGATTTGCCGTTCATCTATCGGCGGAGAAGTTTTTTTACCCTCATCCGCCGTTTCAGAAGCAGCAGATAGGCGCGTGCGCTTAGAGTTTATAAACAGCGTATATTCGGGAAACGCACCGTTTTCTATACCTGATGCCACAGCTTTATCAAATATATCGCACACCGTGTAGGGATTAGTGTAGGCGGTTAAAAGCAGCGGAATGGCTTTTTCGTTGACACGCGCGGCGGCACTCAGCTTTTTAGAAAGGGCAGCTTTTCTGTGTTCGTCAAACGGCGCACTGCGGCTAGTGTCAAAGCAATAAAACGGCAAAGCATTTTCGCTGCTTGCGGGGTCGGCGGTGTACAGCATGCCCTTTTTGGATATCGATACTACTGCGTCCGCATTTACGGAAATGGCAATTTTTACGGCAAAGCCGTCGCTGCCCTCCGACAAGCCGCTTTGCGAGGTGTCCTCCATAATAATCGGCACGGTGCGCGGAAAATGACGGAAAAGTCCTTTAAGCGTATCCGCAGTTTTTTTAGCCGCCGCGCCGAACGAACCTGTATCCGCAGCATCGGAGGATAACGAAAAGCCTACGGCGCGCAGATTGTAGTTTGCAAAACCGTCGCAAAAAAGGTTGACAATATCGTTATGCGCTAGCGTTACTAACGCAGAACGCAGCCCGAAGTTTGATGCTAAGCTTTCATCGGATTGCAGGTACTGATACCGTGTTTTTTCTAACGAATCCGAAATTACAATAATAATGTGCCGTTTAGAGTTGGCGTTGACAAATTCGGAAATATCGCGGATAAAATTTTTAAACTTTCTTATGTTTAACGAACCCGTGTCATAAGAAAGGCTGCTTATCCCTATGCTGACTACAACCGTTTTAGATTCGGGCAGCCGCTTTACGGTTTGCAAGAAAGCATTTGAAGAATATGCAAACTCCGATTCTAGATGTTTTAAAAAATCCATACCTTATTGTATTACATCGGTACAGGGCTTGTCAAACAAAAACGCTTTAATAATGGAGAATTGAAAATGGAGAATGGAGAATTTCGGTATGGTTAAATTAACTGTTAAAGTTTTTTAACATAAGAACTAGCCGTTCTTTTACATCGGTTAAATCGTCTAGCAGCGTATACGGCGGCGCGGTTATGTTTTCGGGCGTTTCTGCGGACTTAAAGTGGTAGCACATATCGCCGCATTTTTTTATGCCGCCGTGCGTACACGCGCCGTAATCGGTTGCACGGTATCTCTTGCCGAATTTAAAATAAAAACGCATATACCGCTTACAATTTGCACAAATTTGTTCCATAAGATTAGTATACAAAACAAAAGAGAACTTTGCAAGTGTTTTTGTATATTTGTCCCAAAGTTGAGACAAGTATTTATTTAATTTTCTTTTTGTATATACTTTAACTATGACAATCGGAGAAAAAATTAAATCCTTTCGTTTGGAAAAACGATTAAATATCCGACAACTTGCCGAAATCGTAGGCACATCGCGTTCTTCTATCAGCAGATGGGAGTGTAATCTTGCCGAACCCAAATTAGAATACTTAAAAAAGCTTGCAGCATTTTTTGATATTACCTTAGAAGAACTTGTAAATAATGAAATTGATATATAATTTTCCATTCTCCATTTTCCATTATTTAATTCCAATCTCCATTTTTATTTTCATTTTTATCTGCGGGATTTAAAAAAGGCTTTTAGCGGTTTTAGGCATTCTTCTTCTAAAATGCCGCCTGTTACGTTGGCGCGGTGGTTTAGGCGTTCGTCTTGCGGGATACTGCCTAACGTGCCGCAGTAGCCGAAACGTTTATCATACGCGCCGAAGTAGACGTTGTCTATGCGTGCATTAACTACCGCGCCCGCGCACATGGCGCAAGGCTCTAAGGTTACTACTAAATCGCAGCCCGATAAATTCCACGCGCCTAACGCCTTGCCTGCTTGGCGCATGGCTACTATTTCGGCGTGTCCTGAGGGGTCGCAGTCTAGGCGGCGGCGGTTTATGCCGCGTCCGATAACTTGTCCGTCTTTTATTACCAGTGCGGCTACGGGTACTTCTAAGTTGTCTATGGCCTCGCCGCACAGCGTTAGGCATTCGCGCATGTATTCTTCTTGCTGGGTTTTGGTTAGCATGTTTTTCTTCTCCGTAAGGGTGGGGTTTTTGTTTTTATAGGGCTTGCAGCAGCCGTGCGGGCAAATCTAGGTTGCGCTTGATGTCGTCTGCTGCCAAAGCGTAGTGGGTAAAGGGGTGCGGATGTTCGGGAGAAACCAGTTCTATCGTAAAGGACGGAATGTTTAATTTTTGTATGCACCAGTCCTTGTAGCCGCCCGCAGAGGTTTTAGTAAAAGGAATTATGGTGTAGTGCAGAACCTTATTTAGGTGTAGGGCAAGCTTTTCGTCGCGCGCACGGCTTGCGCCGCTTTGGCCGAAATCCCAGTATAATTCGCGCCCGATTGCGTGGTAGCTGACAGTGGCGGCGGGTTTGTGCAGCAAGGTGAAATCGCGCAGCGCGCGCGTTTCGGGTTCGGAAAACGGGTGTGTGCCTACATAGTTTTCGTCGGCGGGGGCAAATACGTTTTGCTTGCCCGTGCCCCAGTCGGCATCGAAATTTACGTTAAGGTCTACGCGGTTTGCGTTGGCTTTGTACAGCGGGCAGCAGCAGCGCGCAAGCTCGTTTCCGTCGGGGTTTAGCATAGGTAAAAAATAAATGCCGCCTAACGGGGTAATTTGTGCTGCATGGTTTAGCGCGCGGTATACCTGCCGCATAACCAAATAACAGCCTATGTGTTCGCGTGCGTGTATGCCTGCTGTAATGAATACGCACGCTCCGCGCTTATCGCCGGCAAAAATGTACGGGATTTCGCGCCGCTGTACGCTTTGGCCGATTACGCCTGTTTCTACGCCCGCGCGCGCAAGGTGTTTGACCTCGCCCATAAGCTTTTTGTAGGTATACATAGACCATACTATGCAGGCGTAATGGATAATGACAATTGTATTGAAAATCATGAAGGGCAATTTACAAATTTCTTTCCACCCCGTCCGCTACGCGTCAATGGGTCGTTCGTTCCTCACTCCCCGCTTTGGCTAAAAACACGTTGTGTTTTTGCGGCTTACGCCGCCGCGTCGCGCCTGCAAGAGGGGAATTTTTTTACGGCTATTTCTACAAAAATCCTTAGCCGAAATTCGTCAGTTGTAAGTTGTAAATTGTCAGTAAAATAGGCCCCATATGAAGGAGAACACGGTAAAGATTCCTGCTGCGACGATTGCGCCGATGTAAAAGGCGTTGTCGCGCAAGGTGGGCTTGTAGAGGTTGTCGGGCAGCTTTTGGCCGTATACCTCCTCTTCTAAGCCTAATTCGCGCACCTTTTCTTTATCCTCCGCGCCTATGGGAACTACGCGTCCGTGCGTGTGGTTAAAGCCCGAATCTAATATGGCGTTTTTCTTGCGCTTTAAAAACCGCGCGGAGTTTAAATAGCCCGTCAGCACAAGCAAGGCGGCAAAAGCGGCTAAAATTAGCAGGTATATCAGCAGTGCGCGCCCGAAGCTTTCTACCACCAGTGTAAATATATAATCCAGCACACTGCCGCCGAACCAGCCATACGCGCCCGCGTAATCTAAGTATACACTAGTAAAGTTGTTTAAAAAGTGTACGATGATGCACGGCCATATAGATTTGGTTTTAATCAGCAAAAACGCCATAACCGCGCCGAAAACTGCCGTGTAAAAAACTTGTCGGATATTTTGGTGAAAAAGCCCAAATGCAATAGCCATAATAAAGTACAGCCTTACGCCCTTAAAGCTGCGTTTCATGGTGGTAAAAAAGCCGCCGCGCATAGCAAACTCTTCGCAAATCGCGGGCAAGACCGCAATCAAAACGATTTCCAGTATAAACAGTCCGGGACTGAAAGTTGCGGGCATAGAGGACGTCGCATTAAAATTGTAACCTAGTGCGCCTATCAGCACGCGCCAAAAAGCCGAAAGCCCTATCGCCACAAATAAAGCCAGTATGCCGATAGGCACGGCTAGGGCGTAGTTGTACCATTTGGCAGGGCGCACGTTAGAAAACTCTAAAATGCCGCGCGTTTTTAATTTAAGCGAATGTTTGTAAATCAAAAACACGGCAACAAGCAATACGACTACCTGCACCAAAACCGTAAACAGCACGTTTAAAAAAACGTCAAACGCCGCTTGATTTTCTTCGGCTACGGGCGCGTACAGCGCGATTAGGTAGGTTATGGTTCGCACCAACAGCAATCCTGCCGCAACGGTAAACATCGCGATACCAACCGTGCGGTAACGCTTTTGCAGCGCGGAATCGGACGGCGCAAGCAATAAAGTGCTAGGGGTTTTATCCAAAAACTACAACCTCTTTTTTTTATTTTTTTAGTCTGCTGCGGGTGCGGGCTAAGTTACGGCTGTGGGCTAAGCTTAGCCGAGATTTAGTACGCTAGTTAAAAACACGGTAATCCACATAAGAAAGGAAAAGGCGCAGCCACCCCAAAAAAACAGCCTTGACATGCGCTTGTTGTATCTGCGGAAAGTTTCGGTTTTATGCTTGTCTACTATTTTAGGAGGCGGCGTGTTGTCGATTGGGGTATCCTCAAAGGGGTTTATTTCGCGCGGGGGGGTAGGTAGGTATACCACTGTATCGGCGTCAACCTCTTCGGCGGGAGTTTTTTGCAAGCAAGTGCGGTTTTGGTGCCAAAAGACAAACAGTATGCCCACCGCTATGCCTCCAAAAACCACCAACGCGGCTATGGTTACGCCTGCCGCCGCCCACGGATTTTCTACTAAATACACTAAGCCTTGATTGATTAACCCGTTTAACGGCGTTGCCGCCATAATAAACGCAATTAGGTTGTTTACGGTGTGAATGATAATCCCGATAGCTAAGCTGCCCGTAAACACTACCGCAAAGCCTGCCACAAGCCCTACAAAAAATTGATAAAAGCTTTGCGCGGGATTAAAATGCGACAGCATAAACGCCAGCGCGGTTAAAAAAACCGCTTTTACAACGCCCGTTCCGCGCGAAAGCCCCGACAGAATTGCGCCGCGAAATATCAACTCTTCTACAAACGGCGCAATGACGATAATCAACAGCGCGCCGAGTATAATGTTTTGCGGGCTTTGAAAATCCTGCGGAACTTCGGCAAATCCGATGCGCGCCAGCAGCAGGTCTGAAAAGACGGTGGGCAGAAAAAGCGCGGCCATCATGCACACTGTAAGCGCGGCCGCCATCAGCGCGGTTGACGGTTTTATTTTATGTTTTAAGGGATAGCGTAAGAACAGATTTTTGCTTTTTACAAACTTAAAATAAATAAACATATATGCGGCTTGTATTACAAATCCGCCCATAATGCCCAGTGTGGTGCGGCTTTGCAGCGTTTCGGGCGCACTCATTTCAAAAATCAGCGCAAACAGCATTTGCACCATAAAATTGCCCAACACCGCAAACAAAAACACCTGCGACGAGCCTTGCTGATTGATTAGTCGGTTTTTAGGTTTTGCGCTCGGATAACTCAAATAGTACCGCCTTTTTTTTAATGGAGAATGGAGAATGGAGAATGGCCTAAATAACCTCGTATAGGCCGCTCATGTGGAAGGACGGCGCAACCTCTAACGAAACATCGCGCCCCTCTACTAAGCCTTCTTGTTTAAGGCGTGCTGCCACGCACGAAAAAGCGCGTTCGGGCGAATTGTTTTCCCGCGAGAGGTGCCCTAGCATAATTTGCTTTACGCGCCCCTTTACGATTTGCGCGCAAGCTTGTGCGCACGCCTCGTTAGATAAATGCCCTTGCCGCGAAAGTACGCGCTGTTTTAAATAGTGCGGGTACGGCCCGCCGCGCAGTAAATCCTCGTCGTGGTTGGCCTCAATCAAAACTACGTCGCTAGACGATATCTCGCGTATAACCGCCGCGCTTGCCTCGCCTAAATCGGTTAATACGCTAACCGCGTGCCGTCCGCTGCGCAAGGTAAAGCCTACGCAAGGCGCGTCATGCGGCAACGAAAAAGGCGTAACGGCAATATCGCCCACGTTAAACGCCTCTTTGCCGAAAGCGGTAAGCGCAAAGCTGCCGCGTTTTTTTACATCCGTCTCAGATAAATGGTGCGCGTATACCTGCGCCCCCGTCTTTTTAGAAAACGCCGCTAAGTTAGAAACATGGTCGCTGTGCGCGTGCGTTACCAGTATAGATAAATTGTCCGCCGCGCCGCCTAAGACGCGCAGGCATTTTTCGATACGCGCAGACGGAATGCCCGCGTCTATTAAAATGCGGGTAGTGTCGGACGCTACATAGATGCAGTTGCCGGAACTTCCGGACGAAAGCGAACAAATCCGTAATGCCATACACATCAGTATACACTAAAAAATAAGATTTAGCAAACATTTATAGCAAATCTAACCAAACTTAAAACCCAAAACGGTTGACAAGCCCGTATTTTTAGGGTATACTTAGTTTGCTTAACTAAAAGACGAGGCAGTTCATGCCAAAAATATAAAAAGCCTATTGGGGCATTATGGAGGATTTAGACTATGGCACACAAGGTTCAGATTTCAACAGACAGCGTATCGGATTTGGGCGATGAGTTGATGGCAAAGCACGGGATTAAGGTGTTTCCGCTAATGATTAACTTAGGCGACGAGAGCCTGCCCGATGGCGACGGCATGCCGCAAAAGATTTTTGACTATTACGAAAAAACGGGCAAGCTGCCCAAAACGGCGGCGCGCAGCGTAGAGGACTATAAAGAGTTTTTTGCCTCTGTTAAGCCCGCAGACGGCGAATTGGTGCATTTTTGCATCTCTACCAAAATTTCTGCCAGCTACGAAATGGCGGCGGGTGCTGCCAACGAAATGGAGGGCGTGTACGTGGTGGATACTGCCTCGCTTTCCACAGGTTCGGGGCTGAGTGTGCTGTACGCGTGCGACTTAGTAGAAACAGGCATTTATACGGCAAAAGAAATTTATCAAAAGTGTCAAGAACGCGTTAAGCATGTGCAAGCTTCTTTTGTGTTGGACTCGGTAAAGTTTTTGCATAAGGGCGGCAGATGCAGCGGGCTTTCGGCTTTCTTTGCCTCTGTACTTAGCATTAAGCCTATGATTCGTTTAAAGGACGGCGAAATGGGTTCGGGCAAAAAATACATGACTAAATTTACAAAAGCCGTAGATAAATATGTAAACGACATTTTAGATACGTTTAACACGCCTGACCTTAAACGCATTTTTATCACGTATACTACCCTACCCGCCGGCATGGTAGAACATATTACGCAAATGATTTTAGCGCGCTATCCGTTTGAAAGTGTTATTCCCACCGTAGCGGGCGGCACGATTACCAGCCATTGCGGAAAAAACACCGTAGGCATACTGTACTTTAACGACGGTGCGGGTACAAGCAACGGATAAAGAGAATATTGGTGCGAATTTAAAAGCCGAATGCGTTATGCGTTCGGCTTTTTTCTTTCTGCCCAGCCTGATTGGGATATAAGCTTTTCTTTCCACCCCGTCCCTACGGGGCAATGGGTCGTTCGTTCCTCACTCCCCGCTTTGGCTAAAAACACGGTGTGTTTTTGCAGGCTTTAGGCCGCCGCGTCGCGCCTGCAAGAGGGGAATTTTTTAGCAGCTACTGTATTTTTTAATTACTTTGCCGTAACTCATATTTATCCTTTTTTAAAACTCTGGTTCTATATTTTCAAAAAGCTTGTTGGTAAAAAATTCTGCTAGTGTAATTCCCGCGCCCTCGCAAAATCTTTGTACGGTATTAACTTTTAGGTTTTTAGTACGTTTTTTAATAAGCGCGTAAATGTTAGAGGGCGACATGCCCGCTTTTAAAGAAATCTCGCATATGCTTGATTTTTTTGCCTCGCAGATTTCTAAAATTCTTTTTATCACAGCATCGTCAATATTCATAGTTTTATTTAGCAATCAAAGATTGAATAAAATCATTTATAGCCTTAACTTGCTCTTCGTTTAGTTCGGGGAAAACATCTTGCAGGTCGGGTTTTTTGATATAATCGGCTTCTTCTAAAAACTTACGGAAAGAGTATTCGGATTTGTCGCAGATTTGTTTTAGGGTGCCGATAGATACATCTAGTTTTTCTTTGCCGTAGGATGATTTTTCTTTTTCTATTTTTGCTAGGTTGCTAAAACTGAATTCGGTTAATTTTCCAAATTCCCGAAGGTTCATTCCTTTTTCTTTTCTTATTTTATTTACAATCTTTCCGTATCCCACTTTGTGTACCCTATAACACATTTTAACATACGAACTAGTGAGAAAACGCGGGAAATTTGTAATTTTTTTGTGTTATAAAGGACACAAATAATTGACGGCGATTTTTACTTTATGGTATAATTGTGTTAAATAATACACATGGGGTTTCGGAATGACTAAGATTGAAAAGTTGCGCAAGGCAGCAGGGTTGACAAAAATTGAGTTAGCCAACCGCGTTGAGGTTAGATATAAAGTTATTGATTTAGTTGAAAAAGGACATGAACCTAAAATCGGTTTACTTAAAAAATTAAGTAAATTTTTTGGTTGCTCTATTGCTTTATTGTTAGAAGAAAGCTATCCTGTGGATGTTATTTTTGATAAGGGCGATGGGGCGTTGCCGTGTTGACATTCTCCATTTTCCATTATCCATTATCCATTCTTATACGGGGGGCTTTTTTCTTTTCTTTGCGATTACAATTGCTGCTGCTGTGCCGCCAAGCAGTAATACGCCGCCAATTACGATAAGTGCGATTGCCCATCCAGGGAGGCCGTTAGGGTGCGTTTGAGGCGCCGTAATGGTGAAGGTAACGGTTGCCGTGCCGCCGTCGGTGAAGTGTACCGTAAGTGTATGCTCACCCGCTTTAAGTTTTTCTAAGCCTGCCGTTGTCAGGGTTATTTTTGTGCTGCCCGATTCTACGGTGTAGTCGGTTCCTTCAATGAGCGTTAGTGTACTGTTTGTTACCTCTAACCGCTCAAATACGGCACTGCCGGAATTGATTATAAATGTAAAGCCGCCGTCCTTATCTATGGCAACCGTAGCCGTGTCGTTTTGGAACGTTACCGTATACGTAATTCGCTCGAATATAGCCCGAACCGTTACTGCGCCGTCGGGCATGGTGAATTGGTTGTCGGTAACCGTGATACTGCCCTCGATTACTTGCCATTCCACAAAACGATAGCCGTTATCAGGGGTTGCCGTAAGGGTAACTATTTCTCCGACTTGCGCAAATTCCGCGCCGGCGTTTACCGTGCCGTTGCCGCTGTTTTGAACCGTGATGTTATATGCGCCCTGCGGAGGGATTATTTGGAATAGGGCTTTTATAATAACCTCTCCTGCCGGCATGGTGAATTGGTTGTTAGTAATCGTTGCGTTATCGGATATGACTTGCCATTCTAAGAAACGGTATCCCTCGTTAGGGGTTGCGGTAAGGGTGATTTGTGTGCCGGCTTCCGCAAAGAATTGTTGCGCACCCGCTGTGCCGTTGCCGTCATTTTGTACGGTAATCATGTGGGTATTGGCAGGAAGTGTACCTGTTACCGTGAACTCCACCGTGAAAAACCGTATGATGCCGTTGTTATCTGCTTGAACTATTGCGGAATATTGTCCTGGCGCAAGTCCGATTTTTGGCGCAACCGTAAAGTCGGCACTGCCGTCAACCGCGATTTGCAAGTTACTTACGCTAAGCGAAAATTTATCTGCGTCTTCTCCCATAAGGGTTAATCGTACGTTTGCTTGCTGATCGCCTGTGTTGGTTACTTGTACACTGTGCGGCGTCTGCGCAGTATAGCCGAAATCCGCCGAATTAAAGTCATGCGTCCCGTCAAAATCAAGAGCGATATCAAACAAAGGGTTGTTATTTGCAAAGAGCACCGCAAAGTTGGAAATAGATTTTGATTGAACTTGGTCGTATATCAACACAAAATACAAAACTTCGAAGCCGTCGCCGTCTAAGCCAAGCAAGGCGGGGTTAAAGCTAAAATGTTCTGTCAATGTTTCGCCCGCTGTAAGCAAGCCTAAATCTATCATATCTATGATATCCGCATCATCCAGCCCGCCCTTGTAAACCAGCAGCTTAACCTCCGAATCAAATACCCCGTTGTTTTGGATATTTGCGGATATGGTTACGGTGCCGTCCGAATTGGATGCTCTTTCAAGGTTCAGCGAAAAGTTTGCAAGGCCTAGTGTAATATTTCGGCTGTCTGTGCCGATGGAGATATTAAATCGGGTTTCTGCCGTCATGTCTTGGGGGACGGCAAGATTAAAGTTAATGATTTTACTTTCGCCCGGCTGTAATCCGCCGTCGATGTTTATGGGGATAAGTTGATTGCTGTCAACATAGACCGTAATGCTGTCTACCGCAACGCCGCCTGTGTTTTCAACCACTAATTGAATCGGCAAATCTTGCCCTAGCTTGATATCGGAATCGGAATACAGAACGCCGATAATCCGCACTGCTTCGGAAGGCGTAACCGTTAGCACACATAAATCATTGGTTTCGGTAAAGGTTGCGGTATCGCTGCCTTCGGCAATGTCAATCGCTACTTTTGAATGGTTGAAAGCAATATAGAAATCTCCGCTTTGCTCCCATAATACATCGAAACTTCGTGCAAAGCCTCCTGTTTCATAAAGTATAAACGGACTGCTCCATGTTTCGTCGTCTAACATGCGCGCTAAAAGATAGCCTACCTCGTCTAAAACAGCCGAATAGATAATTGCCGTTTTATCAAAGCCGCTGATAATTTTATAATTGTTGTTTGGAACATTTTCTAAAAACACCGCAACGGTTTTCCCGTTGGTTAGATAAAGGATAGTTTCCTCGCTGTGCCAGCTGAGTACGGAGGTGCCGTTTACAGACAAGAATTGCGGGTTAGATATGGGCTTATCATTTACTACTTCTACACTTTCGACGGTGCGGGTGAGGATTTCGTTTTGTGTAGTTTCGTAGATTGTAGCCAAATGCAAGGTGCGGTCATGGATGGTGTTTAAATTGTTGTCGTTGTCTGTAACGAAGGCTACTTGCGCCTGAGCGTTTATAAAGCCCGCATCCAGTGCGGTTACAGCACTTAAATTTTCTGCTACAACAAAGGCGTTTGACCACACGCCGTTTATAAATCGGCTTGCCATGATACGCGTGATTTTACCGCTTGTGCCGAATATGTCGTTTACGGTGTTTTGAATCCATGCAACCAAAACGTCTTCGCCATGCACCGCAATTCGCGGGCTGGTATCCATAAAGTTATTATTGGTAAGCGTTACAAAGTCCCCAAACTTTGCTGTTGTACCATTGAATTGTGCAACAACAATTTCCCCCGCTGCCAACACATCCGCAAGAGCCGCTGTTTCGTTAAACGTTGTGCTGCTTTTTTGCCATGCAAGCCAAATGCTTGTGCCGTCTGAGGCGATAGACGGCGCAAAGTCTGCCGTTCCCGAATCCCATACCGGCAAAGGCGTACTCCATGTGCCGTTGAGGGCATCGTACACCGAATACATCAACATCGTGCGGTTTAAGGAATAGGGGTCTAGCGGATCGCGTGAACCGTTATCGGCAAGAAACACCATAACGCGGGTTCCGTTTGCTAATTCTGCCATAAGCGGTGCGGTATCGGTGTATACAGAGCGTTGCAGTACCGTTAAAACATCGGCGGGAAGTTGTTCTCCCAGCCAATCGGACTGGTTAATTAAATAATCTCGGGGTGAATTTTCGTAGCTGTCCGGCTCAAACATACCGTTTGCATAGAAAATGCTAGGGAGGTCTATTTTGAAATCCACCCTTTGTGAGGGTACGGGCAGACTTCTTCCGGAAACACCTGCACTAAACTGGGTAGTGCCGCTGCTGCTAAAATGCATGCCGCCGTATACCGTTACGCTGCCGGTAACGCCCAAAATAGTTGCCCAAACCTTGATGTGGCCGTTAAGCGACAGATTCCAATTGCCTGTTGAAAAGTTCCAATGCAGTACCAGTGCCGCACTGCCTTGTATGCCCGCGCTGCCCAGTACCGGTATGCTTACCCACGCTGCGGCATCGATATTGAAACGGATATCTATGCTACCGCTGGGCGTAAGCCTGCGCGAAGCGGTATCTAATACCAGTTGCCCGTTAAAATCGATATTTGTGCTTACGCTTACCGAATAGCCTATCGTAAAGCCTAGCACGGTTATATCGTTGTACAGAAAAGTATTTGAGTTGTGAATGATTATCAGCTGTCCCGTCAGCTGCTGCGGCAAAGCCGTACCCGGCATAACGCCCTCTAAATAACCGATTATTTGCGTGTAGCTGTTTTTGTTATACGTAAACGAACCGCCCGGCAGCAGTGTTAAGCCTGCCGAAGCAAGGTAGCGTGTATCCTTATTGTCGATTGAGTTTTTAAGGTTATTATAGGTTTTGTCAAGGTCCATGCTTACGCTTACGTCAAAGCTAAACTCAACGCCGAAGAACATTTTAACCTTGCCTTCTTCGTAAATAACAGAGCCTTGCAGTTGGTTAAGGTCAAATTTAAAATTTGCGTCCAAAAATCCAGGGTCGTCGATATCCGTTTGCACTGCGCCTAAATCTAGTATAATTTCTTCTAATTTACTTACCGTAACATTATAGGTTTCGGTTATACTGGGCGAATACGTTGCATTGCCAAAGGCTTTAACGGTTAAGGTAATCGGATATCTTACCGTTAAAAATGCGGGAAACAGCGGACTTCTCTCGGTAGGCTCGGTTCCGTCTAGTGTATAACGCACGTTTAAGCCTATAAAGGTAACTTGCGCACCGCTGGGTACAGAGGGGTTTAATCGGTGGTGCAGCATTTGCTCGGGGGTGTTGTAGTTTGCATTAAGAAGGCCGTGACCGGGGAAGGTTCCTTGCGGTCTTGGGGCAACCCGCATAAGGTCGTAATAGAAATAGGCTACATCGCTTTCCGCCAATCCGTCTTTTATTGTTTTTACCCAAATATTAACCCTTGACACTGTAGCCGGGTTGTAATCAAGCACAATAGAGTCTGTCGTGAAATTGGTAAATTCACTTGCCGTGGGCGGAAGGACCCAGCTGTGTGCCCTGACCACGTACAAAAAGCCGTCTGCGGGAACGGCACTGTTAAACGACAAAACCGCCTCTGGCATTACCCTAGAACCGCTTGCAATGGACGCCGTAGGGCGCGGCATTTGTAAAAAGTATTCAAACGTTACGGTATCGCTCGGCAGCATTCCGTCGCGGAAAACCTTTAATTTAAGAACGGATTGCGTGTTGGTAACAATTACCCCGTCGCCCGATGAAACCCACGGACTGCCGGATGTAGGCTCTGTTCCGTTTCGTGTCCAATGTATGCGCGCACCCGATTGTCCCGTAGCATAAACACGCACGTTTAGTTGGGTTGAATCATACCAATATCCATCGGGATATAGGGATGTGGGTGCGGCAGCTTTCAGCTGAAACGTATGCGGCGCGGTTGCCGCGCTTGCAACGGTTCCGTCATTAACGGCAGGAAATGATTTTGCCCGAATGGTCATGTTAGGTTCTAGCACGACTCTGGTAGTATCGTAGCGTATGCTTGAAAGCGTAGGCTCGGTTCCGTCGGTTGTATAATAAATGTCGCCCGCGCCGGAAATCGCAACGCGCGTACCGGCAATTACCACCGAACCGTGTGCAGGTGAAACAATCGGGGCTCTTAGTTGTATATTATACACAAACGTTGTAACATCGCTTTCTTCCATACCCGTCATAAAAGCGCGGACTTTTAGCGTAGTGTTAGCGTTTATCGTATACGATGACGGGAAAATCGGATGTGCCGATGTAGGGTTTTGACCGTTTGTGGTGTAACGCAGGGTTACGCCTTGCATGGGATGAGACAGGGAAATAGCCGTGCCGACTAATACCGTACCCGGTGCAATACTGGCAACAGGCAGGCCTGCTATTTTAGCTCGGACGGTAAAGGTCCATGAAACAATAGGGCTTGGGTCGTATCCGTCGGTAAATGCCCTAGCACGGACGGTAGTGGTTTGGTTGATGATAATGGGCGTTGTGTAAACAGGGCTGGCTGCGGTTGGGTCGCTGCCGTCCAGTGTATAGCGGATAACAGCGTTTGGCAGCACGTGCCTAAGCTCTACGGTTTCGCCCGCGTTTAAGGCAAGGGACGGGCGCGATTGCGTAGGTGCGGGAGTTATCACCTGATAGAAAAATTCTACAATTTCGCTAGGCTCGCTGCTGTTGTTGTTTCCAAAGGCTTGCGCCCGTATGGTTGTTTGTGCGGTTAACGATATCCCCTGCCATCCAAAACGGAATGTGGAACTGGGGTTGTCGGGGTCGGGGTCGCTGCCGTCTAAAGTATAGTAAACCGAAACGTCCGGAGATGCGGACGAAAGCCAAACGGACGGCGTGCTATAAGGCACGGAAGAACCCGACACAAGGTTAGCGGTAGGCTTAGCCGCTACAACTTTGACGGTAAAGGTTGCTACTTCGCCTGGATATACCGAAATACCTGCGGTATAATAAGAATCTATCATTACATTAAGCGTAGTAGTGCTTGTCAAACGCAACTCCCCCATAGTAGAACGGCTGTTGCGTGTCGGCGTGGTTCCGTTAGTGGTGTAGTAAAATCTAAAATCGTCTAAGTCGGGGGTTATAAATTGTATATTTTGCCCGTATTCTATTTCAACTTCTGCACCGTTTTCGATTACCGTGCCGTCGGGCATTTTGATAGTGGGCTGCGGCATACGCACGGATAGCCTGAAGTATCTAGTTTCACTATTTACCATTCCGTTCATTGCGGCGTATGCCCAAATATCCGCGCCTCTGGTAAGGGTTATAGGGCCGTTGTACGGGATAAAGTCAGAACCCTCTCCTATCCTGTACCAAACGGTTGCGCCCGGCACACTGTTTATTTCAAAAATATCGCCTACCACCGCATTGGAGGATAACTGACTGTTTCCTAGGAAAACGTTAACCGGAATATAATTATAATATGCGTCCTCCGAACCGTTTAAGGTTGGGGTGGGGCGCGGCAAACGGACGGTGAAATTAAAATCTGCAACCGCGCTTGTATACGTAAAGCCGCCCACCGTTCGGTACGCGATAGCCTTGATACTGCGTGTTTCGTGGGACATCGTGACGGGCAAAAAATCTTCCTCTTTGCCGGAATTCGGGTCTATTTTTATGCCGTTGCTTTCGCTTGGAGTAGTTCCGTCGGTTGTGTAATAAATAATCGTGTCAACATCCACCGTATACAGCCACACGGGAGTTCCAAATTCAAGAATCGGTGCGTTGTGTGCCGTTATTACAGGGTTAGAAATCGGAGGTGCCAGTGAAAATTTAAGCTCAACCGTTATGACGGGGCTTTCTTGTCCGTCGCGGAATGCTTTTGCCTTTATCAATATCGTTTCTGTATTCGGGATTACAATATCTAAGCCTGCAATAATTTCTGAATACACAGGGCTTGCCGCGTTAGGCTCTGTTCCGTCCAAAGTGTAACGAACCTCGGTTACATCACGCTCCGCGAACAGGTTAATTTCTTCGCCCTGTACAACACTTCCGCCCGAATTAAAATTTGACGTAGGGATTATCGGGTTCATTTTTCCCAGCGCGGTTAAATACGGTAATTTGCCCTCTGCAAGCGTCCAAATGCTTGTGCTAAAACCGATACCCGTCCAAAACGCAGGCGTTAACATAGTAAAATCGTCAATATCCTCGCCGTCGCGCCCCGTAGCCGTTTTGTCCGATGTGTCGTGGCGTGAGCTCATCACCATGCCGCTGAACCCGTAATTATTGGCAAGCGTACTGGTTGAATTGGGCAAAACCGTAGCATCGCTTGCAGCAGCAATCCTTCCTCTTGAATCATACCAGTCGCTGCTGCTGTTAGGGCTATATCGGCCTGAACCTATTAGGTGGGTGTTTTGCGCCACGTTATGGGTTACCGTCGTAGTCCAAATATTTCCTATTAAGCCGCCGCTGCTGCTTGTTCTTGAAGCGTATGTCCTACTTTCTACAACCCCCGTTGCAAAAGTGTTTTTAATTACACTTTGGTCTGCGATATTAATAAGTCCGCCCCGTGCCTGACCGATTAAGCCGCCGACATTTCCGCTTTTTGCCGCTACGTTTCCGGTAGCATAACAATTTTCCACCTGCGCAAACCGCATCATTCCGACAAGGCCGCCTACTTCTGCGTCGCCGATAACATTGACTGCCGCATAGCTGTTTTTAATTACAGTATTCTCCCACACTTCTGCCGCTAAGCCGCCGAATGCTCTGCCCCCGACAGCCTCTCCGCCGCCGAAAACACCGTCGCTCACCGACACGCTGCCTGTAATTCCGCAGTCTGTTACGGTCGCGCCGTCAAGCCTTGCAACCAAACCGCCTGCAACCCGCCCCGCCGTTATATCTACGTCTTGAATACGTAGGTTTTGGATGGTGCCGCCTTGTACAAATCCGAAAAGCCCGGCGTACTCCGACGCTATGTCGTTGATATATAAACCAGTTATCTTTTTTGAGTTGCCGTCAAAGACGCCGCTAAAAGGTAAACTTTCATCTATCCATTCTTCCGAAATGCTGTCCCTGTAATACCATTCTCTGCCTATGGGCTGCCAGCCCTTACCGTCGTTAAAATCTTTGCCGTATGCGGATAGGTCAATGTCTGCATTTAGCCTTACGGTCTTTCCCGCAAAGGTGGTGCCGTTGTTTACCAGTTGGGCAAAGCCTGCCAGTTGGTCGGCGGTGTTGATGGAGAAATCGTTCGCGCTTGCATTATACCAGCTTGTGTTGGGTGCCGCCAAAGCCGTCTGCGGATTGCCCGCGCCTCCGATTGCTGCCAACGCGCTAAGCATACAAACTGCCGCTATCAGCAAAGCAAACAGCCACGCAGGTTTTGCTTTTTTTTGCGCGGTGATTTTTACTTCTTGCATTTTTTATCTCCTCTTTTTTGGCTCAACAAAAAGACCCTAGCCTTTTTTTTTAGTAAATAGTCGTTTTGGTGCATTTAGCTACATTTATAGTATACTAAATAATACGTGTTTTAGCAACGGTTTAACGCTGAAAACTAAAAAATTTGCAAAAATACAGCCGCCCTAATTTTACAGAGCGACTGTATTGAATAAACCTCTTTGCAAAGACAAGGGGGTTAAAACGTGGTTACGTTTACGGTTGCGGGATAGCTGTAGGTGTCTATAATGGTTGCCGTCATAACGGGCTTTACGTTTAAGATGCCCGAATTTACTAAATACCGCTCGTAGGTGGAAATTTGTGTGGGCCTAAAATCCATGCCAAAGGTGATGGTGATAATCGCCTCGTAAAATGCCTCGCAGGTTTTTCCGCCGCTCATGGTGGGGATTTGCCGCACGTAACCCGCCACACCTTCGGAGTTAATTCCTCTGTCGATGTTGATATCAAATTTAATAGAAAACACGCCGTTGCCGTGCCCCATAATTCTTGCGTTGGGGTCTTTAACGGAGGTTTGCGTAATTTTATAGTTGGTTACATCGTTAATCTGCCGCCCGAACCTTTCTTCAAACGTTGCGCGTGACCACGTTTCTAGGTTGCCCCAGCCGTTTCTGCCTACCGTAACTACGCCGTTAGACGAACTGAATCCGCCCTCTGAGCGTTGGTAGCGGTAGCTGTCGCCGTTGCGGTATACTCTGCGCGCAAAGTCTGCGTTTACGCCCCAAATAGTGCCGCCGTTGCTTAAATTTTGAAAGAACGTTTCGTTGCCGCGTTTTTGGCGCGTGCTGTAAATGGTCATGGCGTTGTTGTCCGCCATACCGTTTCCTTTACTTTCAGAAATAAAGTCGGTTACGGAAAGCTCTTCTGCGATACGCGCGTACGCTTCTAACGCAGAGGAAATTTCGGTGGGATAGCGGTCGCGCACAAAGTAGAACATCGTACTGCGCGCCGTCATGCCTGAGGCGTTGGTTACCCGATACGTTAGCGTATACACGCCCTTAGCGCGCGGGTCTACACTGCCCTCTACCACAATAGACGATGTGGTTAAACTAGGGTCGCTTTCGTCGGAAACCTGTACAAAGCTTAGCGGGTTAAAGCTGCTGTTAAGCATAACCACAATGGCCGAACGCGGCAAAGGCGCACCGTTTACCTCTACGGTAACCGTTTCTACTAATGATGCCGAAAACGTCATAACCGGCGCGGTGCCTACTAAAAACTGCCTATCCACAAAAACAAACCGTTTTGTATCCATGTTTACTGCGTAGTAGGTAACCGTGTTCCAGCCTACTGTGTTGGCAATAGTCGTCCAGCTAAAGCCCGCCTCCGTAGTAGCAACGCCGTTTATCGCGTGCAAATATACAATAATATCGTTGCCGAACCCGTCATGCGCCTCTATGCCTGTGTATAACAGCCGTTGGAAGGTGTCGTCGGGATGTCCGCGCTGAATAACAAGCTCTTCGGACGGAAAGGTTATTACGGGGTTGGGGCGCACAATCGGCTCACGTCCTTTTACATTGCCGTCTTCGTCTTTTGGGAAACACGTATCGCAGCACGAACAGCAGCCGCAAGCGCAGTATTCGCCGTCGTCTTCACCGTCTTCGTGCGTATGGGAAGAAACCGGCGCGTCAGAACCTACCTCGTTGGGTATAGAGCTTGAAACGTTAACCGACGCAGACGTGGTGCTGGGCTGAACTGCATCGTATACATAGTTTTGCGTCATGTCGGACGTTACGGTTGCATAAATAGCCGCGTAGTCGATACACATGCTGTACGTTTCTTGCACGCGTTTGGTTTCCACGCGGAAGTTTCCGTCAAACACATACGTTAATACGCCGCGCGTGTAGTTGTCAAACGATACGTTTTCCATTTGATTTACTAATGAATTGTAGCGTCCCGCTATGCCGGGATTATCGCGTGAGCCGCCAGGGGTGTTCATGGTAAAGGTAACCGAAAAGCGGTTCGAGCCTAAGTTTTGAAACGATGCAGATGCCGTTTCGGGCGTAACAAAAAACTCGCTGTCTTGCATAAAGGGTCTGCCGAATTCGGATTCAAACTGCTCTGCGTCAGACATCGCCGAAGGGTTCCATTGGTCGGCGGCAATCGTCCATGCGTTGTTTCGGTAAAATTCGTTGCGGCTTGAATTGCGCTCGATTTTAGCTTTGCGCATAAACATAGAACCCGAATCCTTATTATAAGTAAATTCGCGCGCGCTGTTAAAATCGCCGTACACCGCCACAAAGTACATCTGCCAACCCGCCGTGCGGTAGGTGTGGTAGTATTCGTCTGCGCTGCTGCGCGTAATGCTGTTATGGAAAAACCCGCGCTTAGAGTACGCGCCGCCACTCCAACCTGCTTGCGTATGCCCTTGAGTCGTATAATGGCTGTTTAACAGCCTTTCTTGAATAATGTCGTAAATTTCAAACGGCGTAAAATCGCCCATCAGCTTATCGCGCACGCGCACCGTTACTTCAACCGACGCGGCAGGAATGTTGTTTTTATTGATAACATTAAAGATAAGCGTATAATTGCCGTTGACTGCCGTATTAACCGAACCCGTAACTACGATATCCTCTACCGATAAGTCGGGGTCTAGAGCGTCCGTTACCGAAAGAGCGGATATAAATTCGAACGGCTCGCCGCGGAATGCGCGGATTAGCCCGTCCTCTAACACAAATCGGGTTAAATCAAAGCGGATAACGGGGATATCCACAATCGACACCGTGCGCGCTAAATAGCCGATTACGCCGTAATCGTTTATCGCAAACAGCACTACTTGCACATCGCCCATCGTATCGGCCGCCGCGCCCCAGTTAAAGCTGTTATCTACCTCAACGCCGCCTACGGAAAAAATATCAATTTCCGTTACGGGTATATTTGCCCCGTCGTGCGCCGCAACGCCGCTTAGCACCAGTTCTCTGAAAGTTGCGCCGTCGGTGCGCGAAACGGTGATGTTTGGCTGCCCTGCCGCCATCCACAGTACAGGGGTAGGCGGAACAATGTTTAGATTTAAGATAAGCGTTTCGGCCGTAAAGCCTGCCGCGTTGGCAGCCGTAAAGGTTAAAATATACGTACCTGTTTCTTGCGTAGAAAAATCTTCGGGGCGTACCGAAACGGTATCCGCGCCCGTAACGCGGTAAATTTCTATACGGATATCGTTTGAGGTAAGCGATGTATCGGATTCGTCCGATACGGAAACGCGTGCCGCATAATCAAACACATCGCCCTTTACCAGTTGCACCGTATCGGGTGCGGTTAGGGTAAGAGACGCGGTGTTAAACGAAATTTCGGGAACTGTCGCAATTGTAACAAAGCGCGTAAATATAATATAGTCGTCGTTTTCGGTGTTGCCGTACTCGCCTAACTTGTTGGGTACGCCGATAAGCACCGTGTGCGTACCGACAGAGTTGGCAAGGCTATCCCAGTTAATTAAATCGGCGGATATTCCGTTTACCGATAAAATGGTGATTTCGTTGCTGATTTCGTCACTGCCGTCAAATGCGGAAACGCCTTGCAAAATACGGCTTTGCAGCTGCGCGCCCGTACCCTTTAACATTTTAATATTCGGGCTTTCGTTTATGGTTACTACAATTTCTGTACCCGCAAGCGGCCTTACCCACACATGCAGCACAAGCTGCGACGAATAGCCGTGTATGTTTTGTACCGTTAAAGTAAGCGGATATATGCCCATTTGGTTTAGCGGCACACTGCCCGTTACCTGCACGTTTTGTACGCCTAGTGAGGGGTCGGACGCGTCCGATACAGATATCGCGTCAAAAATGTTAAAGCTTCCGCCGAACGGTACGCTAAACCCCTCTACCCCGTTGGGCAATAGCTGCCAATCAAATTTAGTGGTATCGGCAAGTATTTCGGGCGTAGCGGCTAATGTAACGGTGCGTGTTAAGTTAAAGGTAATGGCGGACGCTACTACGCGCAGAACCGCCGTAACCGTAAACACATCGGCAAGCGAATTCCACGCGCCGAAGCCTACCACAGGCTCGCCGCCGTCAAGGCTGACCGAATGGATATAAATGTCTTCTGTAAGGACGCCGTTTATCACGTCTACTGCCGTAACGCCTGCAAGCAATGCCGCGCGTACTGCCGAACCGTCCTGGGTTTTTAGCATGGTGAAATGCTGTTCTCCGCTTACTATAAACGGATTGGGGCGCGCGCGTACTTCTATCACGCAAGCAACCGATGCGGCTACGCCTTGATTGTTGATTACTGTTGACGTTACCGTATAAAGGCCTGGTGCGGTTTCGTTAAAGCCGCCCCAAGAAATATTAGCAAATTCTCCCGTAAGGGCAGTATCGAAACGGTCGGTAACGATTAACGCCGAACGGATATCGCCTGCGCGAACGGTTTCACCTGCGTAAATAATAATGTTGCCGTTTTCTACCGTAAAGGACGAATAATCAAACGTAATAGTAGGAATATCCGCGATGGTTATGCGCAGGATTTGGGTGTTTTCGCGTCCGTAGGCGTTGGTGATACTAAGCTCGAACAAAATTGCGCCGAACTGTGCCGCGCGCGCGTCCCAATCAAACGTTTGCTCGTTGTACGGTACGCCGCCTACCGCGTTTATGGTGATTAGGTTGGTTATATCGCGGCCGTGCCCGTCGTGCGCGGTAATGCCGCGAAAGACTTCTGCCTTTAATTGTTCGCCCGTTATGCCGTTTTCGTCGGCAAGCGTTACGTTAAGCTTTGCTTGCTCGAAAACAAATTCGGGGTTGCGGGGGTTATATGTTTTGGTGTGTTCGGGGTTGGTGCAAACCGTATCGCACGAACAAACACCCGTTTCGGCAAAGCCGCATAAGCACTCGTACTCGTCTTCGTCGTCTTCGATGGGCGGAGGTGGAGGAGGCTCGATAGGAAGGTCTATATCGGGGATTACAGGGATATCGGGTTCGTCGTCATCGTCGTCAGGCAGAAAAGTAACGGGGGGTTTAGGTTCCTCGGGGTCTACGTATTCGTATTCTGGAAGTTCCGGCGGCTGCGGCTGCGGCTTGCGGCTGCACGCGGTAAACACTACCGATAAACATAACAGCATCGCCAGCACAAACGCAAGTATTTTTTTTCCGTACAATTTTTTCATGAATATACCTATAAAGGTTTTTGCCGCTAACTATACTATTTTGGCAGAATACCTTATGATAAGTATACTCCTACCCTAAAAAACCGTCAAACGAAAAAACATAAATAAAGATAAAGAGAATTTTTTTTCTTTTAAAATTCTCTTTTAAACGTATTGTAACTAATGGATGGTTACTTTAAAGTCCCAAAAGGTAATCGGTTGATACGTCAAAAAAAGCCGCTATTTTGATAAGCATTTCTAAGTCGGGCTGCCTTTGCCCTTGCTCGTAATATGAATAGCTTCGGCGCGATATACATAAATGCGTTGCAACTTGTAAGACGGATAGATTTTTTTCTTGCCGCAACTCTTTTAATCGTTCTGCTAATTTCATACTTAAATTATAGAACAGATTGTTCCAAAATGCTTGACAAAGAACAGATTGTTCCAATATAATTAGAATTACGGAGAACTTATGACCTTAGGAGAAAAGATAAACATACTGCGCAAAGATAAGCAAATAAGCACAAGGCTGTTAGGTGCGGTTGCGGGCGTATCTTCTTCTATGATTAGCAAATGGGAACGCAATGTATGCGAACCGAAAGTATACAGTATACAAAAGCTTGCAGATTATTTTGATATTACGTTAGAAGAACTTTTAGATAATGAGATTGATATTTAGCTCGAACTCTTGTTTATTGTGTGCTATAAAGCTAATAAATTCTTGGGCTTGTTTTTCTAAAAACGGTGCGCTTTGGGTAAGTGCAAGCTTTCCGCTGTTGTCGGTTTGCTGCGCCGCGTTTGGAACGGTTAGGCGCGGTTGGTTTAACACGCGCATATTTAAAAAGCTTATAAGCGTAACCAAATGGTCTTGCGCAAGCCCTGTGCCGCTCATGCCTGTGGTTATGCCGCTAATTGCCGCAGGCTTGCCTTTTAGCACCTGCGCCTCGTTTTCGCTTACGGGTCTGCTTAGCCAATCTATAAGGTTTTTAAGCGCGGCAGAAAAAAAGTGGTTGTGTTCGGGCGAAAAAAACCATATTCCGTCTGCGGCTTTAACGGCGTTGCGCACACGGGTTACGGCGGCGGGCGCGGGGTACTCGATATCTTGATTAAATAACGGAACATCGGCGTAGTCTAAGCATTCAAATTCTGCTTGACTGCCGATGCTTTGTTTTGCGTGGCTGGCTAGCTGACGGTTAAGCGAATCTTTCCGCAGCGAACCGACTACGGCCAATATTTTAATTTTGCTGCTAGTTTTCATAATATACAGTGTAGCATATTCTCTGCCGTTTGTCAACGTTTCGTGAATATTCAATCTATCCGTAACTGTGCCGCAAGGCACAATTTCATTGCCGAAGACAATTTCACTTGTGCCTTGCAGCACAAATTTTACTTTTCCGTCAGGAAAAATTTAGCTAGACAAAGCGGCGAAACGTTTCCGTTTCGCCGCTTTGTCTTTGGTCTGGGTGACAGGATTTGAACCTGCGACCTCTTGGTCCCTAACCAAGCGCGCTACCGAGCTGCGCCACACCCAGATAATCATTTTAAAAACAAGCTTGAACAAATATCGACTGTTCAACATGCTATATGATATCATACAAAAAAAATATTAGCAAGTGATAATTTAGAAATTCTTGAAATTTTATTGTTGTTTTAGAATAGGTGTGTTAATTCATGCCTTGTTAAAAATCACACTTTTATTAAAAAATTTTCAATTAAGTTTTAAAAAATAGGCTCTCTTTGCAGAGAGCCCAACTCAGACACGAATGGTTACGTGCCACGGTCATATGCAAGTTTAACCTTGCATACTTAGTATACGCCGCTCTTTGGCTTTTGTCAATAGGTTTTTAAAAAATTTTTTTAAATCATTCGCAAAATAAAAAATTGCAAATAACGTACGTCTCAGATACGTCATTCGCAATTTAATCCGTCCCCGTATTGGGGGTTCGGTGGTCGAGGTGACAGGATTTGAACCTGCGGCCTCTTGGTCCCGAACCAAGCGCGCTACCAAGCTGCGCTTGCATTTTTAAATTTTTTGCGAACTACTGAGACTTGTTCAACATGTTACATAATAACACACAAAAAAAATATTAGCAAGTGATAATTAAAAAATTCTTGAAATTTTAACACTTTTTGCGGTATAATGCACTTTATTTTACATAAAGGAGTTTACCAACATGAAAGAAAACAAGATGGCGGCAGAAATGGACGCGCTGAAACAAACGATTTCGGCGCTTACAAAAAAGCTTGACCCCGAACCGACGAACGTTCGCTTAGGCGAGTGGCTGCAAGAGTGGCGGAATTTGTATAAAATGCCGTTTATGAAAAAAGGCAGCATGTATCCGATTGACGCTTGTATCAGCAAACACATTCCGCAGCAGTTGCAGCTTACACTGCTGGATGAGCTTACGGCCGAAGGGATTCAAGCTACGCTTAACGAAATTTCAACCTCACGCATGCGCAAATACGCGTACGACACGCTGAAAGAATCGTTAAAAAAAGCCCACGCTTTAAAAAAGACAAAAACTTTGGTTATGAATGAGGTACTGTCGGTTAAGCATAAGCGCACAAAGGGCGCGGCCTTAACCATTGAGGAACAGCGGGATTTTTTAGCGGCGTGCCGTAACAAGAATCTCGGCGACTTATTTTACTTCTACATTTTAACCGGATGCCGCCGCAGCGAAGCACTGGCTTTAAAATGGAGCGACATTGATTTTGAACGTAACCGAATACATATTGCGGGAACGAAAACGGATTTGTCGGATAGATATGTGCCGTTGTTCCCCCAAACCAAAACGTTACTGCAAAGCCTTGCGCCAGCTCCGAACGGCGGACAAATTTTTAAATTCAGCGCGGATTTCGTTACGCACGCCTTTAAAAAGCTTTGCCCGCAGCATAAGCTACACGATTTGCGGCACACCTTCGCCACGCGCTGCTTAGAAAGCGGAATAAGCATCAAGGTTGTACAAACGTGGCTGGGCCACTCTCAAATTGAAACTACGGCCAATATATACTTGCACGTTACGCAAAATCTTAACGAGGCAGAAGCAGACAAATTCTGCTTAGAGCCGCTTAAAACCCCCGCCGCCATTGAAGGCAGTCCGCCGCTCACTTGGCTAACGCCCCGAGAGTTTCATACCCTTATGTGCGACTTGCGCGACTTGGTAAACAACGGGCTTGTCTTGTTCAAGCCCTAATAAATAAAACATGCCGTACTAGTCCATAGCGGGATTTTCGGGCTTGTCCTGTCCGAACACACCTAAATATACAAAACGTGCCGTAAAGGCGCGATTTTGGGCGTTTAAACGCAAATAGCAACGCCGCCTAGCAAGGGCTTTAAGCCCTAACCTAGACGGCGCAGTTTTTGCTGTGTTTTTTTGTAAAGATGTAAAGACATCTTTACATCTTTACAAAAAGCTTGTTTATTATTTTTGGTCGCCTTTGTTGGACTTTATCGAAACCTTTACGGTGGTTACGCTTTTGGCGGGCTTGGCGGCTTTGTCGGGGGCGGCGGCTTTATCGGATTGCGCTTTGTTTGCTTGTGCTGCGCGCTTGGACGCATCGGCCGCAGCCTTTTCGCCAAAGCCGTACTTTTTGGCAAGCTCTACCGCAGCTTCATGCTTGCCGCTTTCGGCGTAAGAGGCAAACATTTTAAGCCAGCCTTGAACGCTTCTAAGCTCACATTCGGCAAAAAGCTTTGCCATTGCTTCATACTGACTGCCAGGGCGGCTACTATATTTGACTTTCGCGTCATGGCTGCTAAACGCTGCATTATACCGTGCGCGGTCGCTCATCGTGATATTCAGCGGCGGTAAACCCATTTGCAATAATTCGTAGTTAAGCAGCAACCTGCCCGTTCTGCCATTCCCGTCAAAAAACGGATGAATGCGTTCAAAGTCAATATGGTGTGCGGCTAGTGCCCCAAACAGCTTTGGCCAGTCTGGGTTTGAGGTGCCGCGTATACCCGCAACGCTCTTAGGGATTTCCTCAATAAGCTTTGCGGTGTACTCACTCAAAAGCTTTGGCACCTTGTCGGCAGACGGCGCAGTGTATTTGATGCTAACAGCATCGCCTATATAAACTTGGGCATCTCGGTAACGTCCCGCATAATCGTCGCCCTGCAATACTTTTGCATGAATATCAAGCACAAACTTTTCATTAGGGGGTGCATTGACTTTAAGAGATTCGTACAAGCTCCAATACGCACGGCTATGCCCGAGTATATCGTTATGCTCACGCATTGAACGCGCCGTAGCCGTAACTCCGTCTTTTATTAAAAGCCGTGTTTCGTCATAGGTAAAGGTATTGCCTTCAATCGCGTTAGAGTGAAATGATGACAAAATATCCGATTCCTCACGATAACGTCTTAATGCACTATCCGAAATAGGACGTAATGCTTTCATCGTTTTAAAAGCCGCATCTATTTCTGAAAAAATATCCGTGTATTTTTGTTGCTTGTCAATAGGCTTTGACATTGTATCACCTCGTTAGAATTGTATCACATCTTTGTAAAGATGTAAAGACATCTTTACATCTTTACAAAAAGCTTGTTTATTATTTTTGGTCGCCTTTGTTGGACTTTATAGAAACCTTTACGGTGGTTACACTTTTGGAGGGTTTGGCGGCTTTGTCGGGGGCGGCGGTTTTATCGGATTGCCCCTTGTTTGCTTGCGTTGCGCGCTTGGACGCGTCGGCCGCAGCCTTTTCGCCAAAGCCGTACTTTTGGGCGATAGCTGCTCTTTTGGCTGCTTTTTCTTTTTCAGCAGCGGTTGCCTCTTTTGCTTTTGCTGCGGCAGCTTTTTCTACCTGCGCAACCGGCGTAATATAATCCGGCATCGCACGGTCTGCGTGCAACCCTTCTTTACTAAGCTGCTCGACAACGTGCGGGTAAGAATTTTGCCCGCCGCTCTTTTGTGAAAAAGCAAGGTCTATTTTGGTTTGAATAATTTGCGCGGCATTGCGGCCGTAAAGACGGTGCGCTTTAATGCTCTGCGCGGCGGCCGTAAGCTGAATATCCGTTAAGTCGTTTTTAATATACGGGTCTTTAACCTTTGCGGAAATTTTCTTTAAATTTTTTATGCTATACTCCCATGCGTCCTTTTCTAGCGGTTGCAGGAAATAATCTATTTGGCTTATGCCCGGCGCGTTGGGGTTAAGGTAACCGTTCCAGTTTTTCGTCCAAGCAAGGCGGTTTTTGTTTGCTTGCTTTTTGCTGATAACGTCATGCTGATAAGCGTGCCGTCCCTCGTGCAACACCGCGCAAATTGCCGAACCCGCGCTTTCGAGGGCGGTCTTGCTGATAATAAGTTTGTTTTTGCCTGCATGGTAATAGCCCAAAATGCCCGGACAGCTTTCAACGGCAATGCCGCGTGTGGCGCGGCCGCACAGCTTTGCAGCGTTTTTTTCGATTTCGGTTAGCACGGCAAGCTTCGCCGCGTCGTCTTTAACAACCCACGCATTATTTTTTAATTCGTTGTAAAATTTATCCGCCATATGTTATGCCTCCGCTAACGTGCTAAGCGCGTCAAAAAAGCTGTTTAAATGCCAGCGCATCAATGCGGCAAGACGTATTCCGACAACCGTTTCGCTTGGCTTTAAATTTAGCAGGTAGTAATCTAGCTCCGATTGAAATTTGTTTGGCACAAACTGCGTAAGCTCTGTGTGCAGTGCGGCGGCGCGTTCGGCCGCTTTTATTTCGTTTTCGCCTAGTTTCAATAAACACTCTTGTATTTGCGGTATTTCGATTTTTATGGTTTTCATGGTTTTAATTGCTCCTTATTTTTTTGTTGTGTTTTTTTCTGTGGCCGTGCCGATGCGCTCTCGCTCGGTTCGGCGGTTTTTTGCGGTTGTGCCGCAAAGGCTGCCGCCGATGACGGCTGCGCGATGCGGGCGGATTCCTTTTCTAACTCATACAGCGCGGCGGAAACCAGCACCTTTGCGTCTTTGGCCGCTACGCCGGGTTCTTTGCCAAATTCGCCGATAAGCATATCGCGCACTTGTCTTTTAAGCTCTTTCCGACGGGCTTGCTCATGCTTATCCTCGGCAGTGCGTTCCCGGATAAGCTTGTTTTTTTGCAGCTCGGCAAAATGCTCTTTATAAAGCTCGAATTTCATTGCTTTTGCGTTATATTGAAAAGTTGATATATCTACACCGTTATTTTGATAGTTTATTAAAAACCCCGATACTCGGTTATTGTAATAACGCGACATATATGCACAAAAATTTTTTTCAATGCTTGCTAGTTTTTCTTGCGTAAGCTGCGCGATAATATGCTTGCCTCTGACTTTAAATTTCTTAACATCTTGATGCTTTACAGGAATTGCATGATTAAAATATAAGACGCTTTCATATTTTGGGTCTTTGCACAATCCTGTAATATCAGAAAACCGCATTTGCGCTTTTGTTGTTAAATTCTTTTCATTCCTTTCTAACGCATTGACTCTGCTTAGCTTTTTAGAAAAATTCAATTTTCTTGGGTCTAAGCTTGTAGCCAGCAATAGCCAGTTTTGCCCTCTTTTATCTTTAAGACAAATAGCTGGTCGCAAATGAATGTTTGCGTAAGCAAGCTGCGGTTCTATATTTATGTATTTTGATTTTGCAGATTCTTTGATAGTATATAAGCCAAATTTAATCATAAAAAAGCCCCCTGCTTAAAACAGGGGGCGACCTCGCTAAGTGCGAGGAAAACGGCCAGCGCGTTGCCACGCTCCGCAGCAAGCTTTCGCTTACCACACTATTAGTATACACCATTACCTGTTAAAAGTCAATACTTTTATTAAAAAATTTTCAATTTAGTTTTTCTAAAAGTGGATTTTCTGAGAAACACGATTTTGTAAAGATGTAAAGACATCTTTACATCTTTACAAATTTAACGCTTTTTTGATGCGCTCGATTTCCTCGCGGTTGTCGTACAAAACTTCTTGTATAAATTCGATAAGCGTTTTGCTAACATCGCTTTTGCACAGGTGGTCGCAATACACCTTAAAATCGGAATGCGCGTCTTTATCCATGCGGAAGTTTACCAACACCTTTTCTTTTTGTGTTTTTTTCTCCTCGCCAAAGCGCGCCGTAAGCAGCGTTCTGAGTACGCCGTCGCTTTGCATTTGCTTTGCGGTTTTGTTAATCGGCATATACTTGTCCTCCTAAAAATTCGTCTACGAAACTGGTGTAATCCTCGGCCGCTATGCTTTGCGGCTTATATTTGTAAATGCTTTGCTGAAACGAGGCGACGTCGGCCGCAGCGACGTTTAATCGGATTTGCCGCTCAAACAGCTTGCTTTTAATGCCGTCTGCCAGCTCGCGTACTAAGTCGGTTATATCCTCGACGTTGCGGCGACGGTCGGTCATTGTAAGCAAAAAGCCTTTCACGTGCAAACGCGGATTAACCTCGTCGCGTATCGAACGTATGGTTTCTATCAGCGCGCGCGCACCCTCGTAGCACAGCCATTCGGGTTTAAGCGGAATTAACACCTCGTCAGCTGCCGTTAAGATATTAACGGTTAACAGCCCCAGTGAGGGCGGGCTGTCGATGATAACATAATCGTAGACGTTCTTCGGAAGGCTGTTTATAGCCTTATCTAAAAAACGTTCACGGTTAAGCCGCTGCATCAAAAAAACCTCCGCCTGCGCTAAGCGGTAATCTGCGGGGATTAAATCCACGCCGTCGCAGCTTTGCACCACCGCCTTGAACGGCGCGGTAGCTTTGGGGTCGCAGCCTATCCACTCAAACGCGCTCGGCACGGTGGTAGGCAGCTTTGCGCCCATCGAACTAGACAGGTTGCCCTGCGGGTCGAAATCTACCGCCAAAACCCGCTTGCCTTTTTGGTTCAATCCCCACGCCAGCGACGCGGCGGTAGTTGTTTTGGCAACTCCGCCCTTTTGATTAACTAATGCAATTACTTTCATGTTTGATATTCTCCTATATGTTTTTATTTTTTATTATAATACGAACGGGTTTTCTTAAATTTGAGGGTAAGTTGCGTAACAGTTTATTTTTTGCGCGTGCCGCGTACCTAAATGTACGCAAGCGCGCAAAAAAATAAAGCGTAGCGCAAATCGCGCCAAATTTAAGAAAACCCCTTTACAAACTCCGCAAGCTCCTCATGCGGAATTTTTTGTTGAAACAACGCCTCTATAACCTCGTCGGCAACAACCCTAAAAGTTGTATGCTCGCACGGGCTGCTTATTAAAAAGCACTGGCCGACTCCTGCGGCGGCAATCTCGTTACTTTCGTTCTCGTTGACCGCGCCGTTATACAGACCTGTTAAAATATCCACGTCGGCGGGCAGCAGCGAAAAAATAAAGCTATATTGCGAATTTGAAAGAATGGCGCTCATTTTACCGCTGATTTCTTTGTTGTCAATCAACGGCGCAAGGCTTTGCAAAATTACGCACATCAGCCCGTCATACTTGCGGATGCGGCGGTACTGCTCGTTGGTAAAGTCCAGCGCAAAGGGGTACTTCGGGTCGGCTAAGCTTAACAGCTCGTCAATGCCGACGTAGGGACGTATCTTAATTTCGCTGTTACGGTTGCGCTCGCGTATGTTGATAATCTGTTGTTCAAGGTAGCGCATCACCATTAGCATTTGGCCGTTGGCAACGGTGTTGTTTTTGCTGGAAAGTAAACTTTGAAAATTAAAGACTATAAATTTCTCGTCCGCTTTCAGCGTAGACGCGCCGTTCCACAGGTTTGAATTGCGGCCGCCTTCGGCAAATTTTTGTATGTACGTTTCGATGCGCTGCAAGCTGCCCTTGCGTAAGCCGTTTGTTTCGGCCGCAAGCTCGGCTTTTATAAGCTTTAACAGCGTATCGAAGGTGGGAAAGCTTTCTGCCCGCAGCGCGCTGCAATCCGTGTAGGGGGTAATCTTTTTTGCCGCATAACATTTAACAACCAAATTGTTAAGCTCCTCTAAGCTGTCTTGCGTGATGCCCGGCAGCGTTACCAAAAAAAAGCTCTCCATAAAGCGCAGGTGCGCCCAAAAAACCGTGTCGGGCGCGGCCGCGTCTCCGTCATCGGAAAGGATTTGGTAAATGTGGAACGGGTTTAAGCGTCCCGTTGTAGCGTTACCCACGTCGATGAACGCGCCATCGAAGTTTTCGCATAAATTTTTGTACTCATTTTCGGGGTCAATAATGTAAATTTTGCAGTCATCGCTATATAAAAGCTCTAACAGCGTAGAGTTAAAATAGCTTTTCCCGCTGCCGGATTTTCCTAAAATAAACATATTGGAATTAACGTGCGCGGGCGAACGTTTCCATAAGTCTAGGATTACGGGGTAATTGTTGTATCCCAACGTCAAGCCGTCCGGCTCGATGATTGAGGTAAACACAAAAGGAAAAACAGCCGCTAAGCTTTCTGAATTGATGCCGCGCTCGAAGTAGCGCAAACGGTTGCGGCGCGTAATAGAGGACGAAACAAAGCCGTCAAACTGGCGGCAAAACAGCGCGTGCGCCCGAAAGCCGTCGCTGATTATCTGCCGGCGCAGTTTTTTTCGGAAAGCGGAGTTGCTTTCTTTTTCGTGATTAAAGCCCGTAACGGTTAGAGTGCAGTCAAATAAGCACTCGTTTTCGTTTTGCAGGCTTGTCAAAAGCCCCGCCATCGTTTCGATGTGCGTATCCTGCGCCAGCATTTTAGACGCTTTATTTCCGACTTCCTTAGTGCTAAGCTCTACAACGGCGCGGTCGATACGCTTGATTGATTTTTCTTTGTCTACGGGCTTAATGTTTAATACTACCTTTGTGTTGTCGATATTAAAAATCCCCGCGCCCCATGCGTTGGTAACCGCCATAGGATAGTCCCACACCGTAAACGTACACGAATATACACCGTCCACCTCCGCGCTGTTGGCGGTGAATTTCACCTTTTCGGGCTTTACAAAATCTAAGTAATTTTCCTGCGCGACGTCCTCGATTTCGCGCTCGTCAAAATCCCGCGTATAGCAGTATTTTAAAAACAGCGCAAGCTCCTTGCAGCTTAGGCGGCTGGCGGAAAGCTCTAACTCGTGCATTTCGGCCGCGACAAACTCTAACGTATTGCACAGGCTTTCGCGGTCGGGGTCGAATAGTACAACGTAATAAAACGGCCGATACAATTTTTCCACGTTGTTGATTTGGTCGATTTGTCCGATACGGCTTTTAAGCACCGCGATTTTTGCGTTATCCTGCGGCACTTCCTTTTTGGCCGCTTCGATTTTATCAAACAGCTTGCCGGAGATTTCGTCAAAATTTATGGGGCGGTCGATTTTAACCAGCTGCATACTTTGTTCGGCCGTCAGCGCGTTTAAAATTTTGGCAAAGCCCGAAACCTTGCTGTCTTGGGAAAATTCGGTTAAAAGCCGAAATTCAATCGAACCGACGGATAAAACGCCTGCGAAATATTCGCCGTAGCAGATAATGCCGTCGTCATCGAGTGCGGCTGCGGGGATTAAATTATCTATGCTGCGCGCGGATTTTTTTGCATTACGCTCGAAAAGCTTGCCCGCAAATAAAAACTTTACCAAATGCGAAACCTCGCGGTACATACGCACATCGTCGTTTGAAAAAAACAGCGCGATTGCCACCGGAACAAACACTAGTAATAAAACCCATTTATAGCGAATATTGCTGATAAGAATTAACAGCGCAACGCCGAACAATGCCAGGATAAACAAAAGGTCGCTAAGCGTAAAGTTTTTCCATATCGTTACGTTTACGCGGGATTTTTTAGGAATGATGCGCATTATTTTTTACCTCCTCTTAACTTTTTTTCAAATATCGAACTAAGGTTTCCTGATACAGAGGGCTTGTCGGGTGTGTTGGATGCAGCGGGCGTAGCAGCGGACTTATCCGCGCCGGGAACGCTGCCGACTCCGCTTGCACTAATCGGCGGCCCTCGGAACGGCCGCGTCAACATACCTGCTAAGCCGCCGCTGCGCATATACGCGTTGCCCATGCGCTTAATATCCGCGCCGCGCCGCGCTGCCCAACCCTTTACGGCGGTTGCGCTTCGGCGGTAGGCGTTGCCTGCCACTACACTGCCCGCGACATTGCCAGTGGCCGCCAAAGCTTTGCCGCCGCCGCGCAGCAAACCCTTGTGCTGCACACCGTATTTACTGCGTCCGCCGAAAATACGGTTGCTTGCGCCCTTCGCCATGCCCCCTGCGGCCGCGCCGCCCGCAATCATGCCGCGTAAAGCCTGCGTCATCTCGCGGCTCTCCTCTGCGCTGGTTCCGAACAGCCGCGCAAACAGTATTTGTCCGCCCGTTATGCTCAGCCCGCCGCCTAGCACCATAAACAGGCGCAAAGCTTTAACGGCTACAGGCGAAATTTCTCCAAAAGAAAGCCCCATGGCCATCGGCACAATAATTAAAAATACATTTACCGCAAATATCGCGCCGAACGCCAGTACAACTTTGGAAACAACCGCCTCTCGCCATGCTTTAAGCTTTGCGCCATCGTCAAGCGGCACTGTACCTGCAATAAGCGGCAAAGCTAAAAATAATAACACAATATCATATAACCGTTTTACCAGGCCTAGCATAGCTATAATTAGTACAACGAGTAGCACAATCGCTGCAAAATATCCTATCAAATAATTAAAACTTCCATAGCGAATCAACCCGCTTGGGGTGCCAATGTACTCAAAATTTTCCGCGTCATCCGCTTCCGCAAGTACAGCACCGAGTCGTCCGCCTTTATAAAGCGGCAATCCGGCAGTATTAAGAGGAACTGTGGAATCCTCAAACACAAACATGCTTCGTCGAAAATTGCCAAAAATATCATTAGCGGTTTTTCCTTCTATAGTAAAATCCTCTGCATAATACTCCCAATACCAGCCGGAGCGTTTTATATCTCGCCTCATAAAAGATTCGATTATTTCCCCGTTTTCATCCAGTTTTTCAACGATTATTTCTTCGTAGGTATCCTCAACGCACATCATAAAAATTATTGTTCCGAACGTTTTATCCTCATCTGTAAATAATTTGTTTACTTGCACTAATGCCGTACCAGTCGCCGCAATGCCGATGTACATGAACATTGCTAACACCAGCGTAGTAAATACCGCCATAAAGCCCTGCCCAACGCTTTTTGCGTGTGATTTACGTTCGCCGCTGGATTTTGCCGTGTTTTTTATTATCGCTACTACCACGCATACAAACGCGATAAATATGCCTAGCAGCAATAAACCTAAAAATATTTTAGATACAATATCTGCCTGTAAAAACACATCTATGACCGTGCGGCCGTCATCGCCGCGTTCAGCCCCTGCTAAAATTTTAAATATCTCGAACAACGTGTCGATAAATTTTAAAATCCATAGCAGTATATTCATAAATAATTTACCTACCCAAACCATTGTAATTTCTCCTTGACGAATTTTGTATTTTATGGTAAACTGAATTTAATTTCAGTGAATGAGGTATTAAAAGATGAAACGTAAAATTGCATTTATATTTGTGTTAATGCTGTTTTTTTCTATGGGACTTACGGGCTGTGGCAATCCGGAAGAACGCATAGTTGGTGTTTGGGTATACAGAACAACAGGACAAGGTTTCTATTTCCGAACTTTTAAAGACGATGGAACCTTTGTACAGCGATACGCTTCCCCGACAGGCGTTCTTCAACAACATGGAATAGACGGGACTTGGGAATTTAATGACGGCATTGTTGTTACAACTATCTCCACAACAAATGTAGCGAACTTTAAGTTAAGCGGAAACAAAATGACAGGGTCTTTTGATGGAGATAACAACGCAGTCTTCCAAAAAATCAATGTTTCAATCGCTGAATATTTAAGCAAAAACAAATTATAATTATGTATTTTTGTAAAGACGTCTTTACATAATTTTGCTAGACACTAAACAGAAGGGAGTGCGCTAATGAAAAAAATATGCGGCGGATTAGTGATTATAATAGTGGGTGTTTTAATTGCTGCGATAATATTCAAACAAACATGGTTATGGGTCTTGCTTGCAACAAGTGCGGCGATATTCATTATACTTTCCGTAATTGACATAAGCAAAAATGAACCACAATCCAACGATAATTCTATTAGAGAATATCCTACATATCAAAAAAACGATGGAAAAGCTTTTGAACTTTTTATAGACAATTTGTTGCGAACATTATCTAGTGAGGAATACACTGTTCTTTCAGACATAACGCTTGAAGTGAACAGCCAACAAGCACAAATCGACCATATCATTGTTTCGATATACGGCGTATTTGTTATCGAAACAAAAGACTGGGCAGGTTTAATAAGCGGAACCTGGAAAGACAGAACGTTTGTTCAAGAATTAGATTTTAACTACAACCACTATGACTCACCCATTAAGCAAAACGAGTGGCATATTAAAGTATTGAAAGAAGTTCTAGGCTATATTTTTTGTCATTCTTTGGTGGTTTTTTCTGCAAATTCTACGTTGAATATTGACGCGGGAAAATATGCTTGGGTCGGACACTTTTGCAGTCTTATAAGCGCAATCAAAGAACACAAAGCAAAGATTTTGTCTTTTGGGGAAGTTAATAAAATTGTTCGACTGATTCAAGAACACTGTTGTTTCAAAAAAGCGATTTAGTAATCCCGCCCCGCAAGGGCGGGTTTTTGTAAAGACGTCTTTACATCTTTACAAAACTGCTTTTAAGTTTTCAAATCTTGACATTTTGTATGGATTATGGGATAATAAAAGCATGAATTACGCTGTTATGTTTTCACATATTGCAATCGTAGCCGCGATAATGGCGGGTGCCGCACTTATATGGTTATTAGTGTTGTGTTTATATACAAAGCTTAGCAATAACCTTGAAAATTACGGTAAAAACAAAACCATTATACGCTGTTTAGTGATTGCATTTATAATATTTGTTTCGGTTGCAGCAGGCTCTGCTATAACCGCCCAGTTTTTTTAGGAAAATATTAAAAACACAATTAAACTTGCGATGTTTATTAAAGCTACAATAAAGGGCAACACTAACATAAAAAGGTGAAAGCCTTTTAGTTGCTTTTTTTTACTAGCACCGTCTTTTTCGGAAAAAACTTCTTTTATCGGATAACATACCGATAAAACTATCACCGAACATACGCAAACGATAAGCAATATTCTTTCAATCATACAAGTCTCCTTTTTACTATTAAGATACCGCGAAATTCTGACTCAGCGCGCCGCAAGGGCAGGTTTTTTGTAAAGACGTCTTTACATCTTTACAAAACTACATTAAAGCTTAGTTTAATTGACAAAAGCAAGCAAATAATGAGATAATACGCGCATGGGAGTTTTTGCACAGTTTGCCTTAGGTGTTTCAATAGCGGCTATTATTATAGGTGCTTCTTTTGTTGCGGTTTTTGTTGTTAGAAAAAAAGCAGAAGATATAGATGTATGCAAAACCTTAAAGATGTGGTTGAAAAATTTACTAATTCTCTTTTGCATCTGTGTAGCACTTGCCGTCATATTCACTATACTGCACTTTGCTATCTAAGTCCGACAAAAAAATCAGCATATAGCGCAACTGTTGCTACCGCATATAGAATAAAAAACACTATCGCTGACAACGCAAGAAACAGCGTGCTATACACAAAACCCAAAAAACATTTTGTTCCGCGCTTACTCAGCTTGATTTTTCCTTGCTTTATAAACTTGTGCAGCTTGAAAAAAACATATGCCGCAAAGCTTACGATGCCGACTACGGCAACCAAACTCATTGCGATTAAAAAAAGATACAATAAACCCATATAAATCCTCTGCTTTGTTTTGTGTTTTTTAGTGAAATTCTGACTCAGCGCGCCGTAGGCAGTGCTTTCGGGCTAGTTTGCCGCACCGCTGCCAAAATATCGGACAGCGACGCCAGGCAAATACTGACACAGCGCGTAAGACGTAGCGAATTGCCATTTTTTAGTAATTTAGCGCGCCCAGTTCATAAACGCTGCTATTACCAACGGCAATATTGCCGTGATAACAAATATGGCTACTATGCCGATAACAAAGTATTTTACTTGCTCTTTTGCTTTTTTTACTTTCTGCTCATCGCCGCCCGCAAAAACAAATTTAAGCCCTATCCAAAGCCCCAACAGCCCTGCCGCGCCCAAAAACACGCCCAGCAGCGGACCCCAAAGCTGACGGTACAGCTCGTTTATCATATCGGTAATATTATTAAAATCTCCGCCCATTTGCCAGTTACCTCCTTTTTAAGATTTTTTTATGTATGCAAGCTTTCCCGCCGCTCAAATTTTAGTGGCGGGGCTTGTTGTTTAGCCTATTTTATTTTCGGTTTTAACCGTGCGCGGATGATTAGGATAAGCACGGCCGCGCCAATCACGCACGCAAGCACTATCAGCACTATTGCCGCAGTATTTAAGCGGTAGATGATTTCAAATTCGTAAGTGTTGACATTGCCCACGTCGTCGGTGATGGTAAGCCTGTACGTGCCTACGTCCGAAAGGCGCTCGCCCATCGTGTACGCGACGGCTTGTCCGTTCCGTTCTAATAAAACCTGTATGTTTTGCTTTGAAGGGTCGCTGATTACCACTACCCCGCCGTCTTGCGCAATCGATACCGTTGGCGGCGTATCGTCTATGGTTACCTCTAAGCTGAACGCCGCACCGTTTGCCGCATTAACAAACGTCAGCGCGTACAGCCCTTCCGCCTCTAATACCAGCTGCTGCGCCTCGCCAAAGATTCCTAAGTTTGCGCCGTCCAAAATTACCGAATGCACCGAAAAGCCGCTCGGCACGTCTAGCGTAAAGCTTTGGCTGCGCGGCGGTATGATAGTAAAATTAAAGTGCAGCGCGTTTCCTACGGCATCCTCAGCAAAAATCTCGTAATGCCCCGCCGCCGCATAACGCAAATTCGGCGTTAACGGCGCACCGTTTAGCGTTACCTCATGCGTATGCAGCTCGTCAAAAAACTCGATGCTTACTTCCTCGCCTACTAGCGCGCCGCTGGGCACGCTGGCCAAAAAGTTTACTTGCTTTTTAATACTAAATGCGGCAAAGCTTTGGTTGCCCGCAAAGTCCTCAGCGCGGATGCGGTAATCGCCGTGTTCGGAAAACTCCGCTCCGCTGTTTACCTCACGGATAACCCGCCCTGCGTTATCCGTTAGATGCGCGGTTACATGGTTCTCAAAGCGCACCGTAACGCTGCCGTTTGTAACGCCGCCCGCCGATACGCCGTCAAGCCTAATTTCGGGCGGCGCGGTGTGTATAATAACCCGCAGCGTTAAGGTGTTGCCGAAATAGTCGGTCGCGCTAAGCTGGTACGTTCCGTCTAAGAACAGCGTGCCGCCGTTTTGTATAGTAAAGCCGTCCGCATTAGCTACGCTAAAAGCCGAAAGCGGTTTTAGCAGCGTAACCGTTAGCGGATTGTTTGCAATTATCGCGCCGTCCGAAAGCACGTTGTGATTACCTGTGATGCGGTAGGCAATATGTGTTTCTAACTGCACAGAAAACTCCTTAACGTTGCCGACATAATCGCGCTGCGAGAAAAAATACACCGCGTCGTCATATAACACCGTTCCGGGCGTATAGCGCACGGCGGCCAAAGCTCCGCCGGGCGTTGCGGAAGTGTGGTAGCGCAACGTAGTGCCCGCCTCCGTCCATGTTATAAAAAACGGCTTTGTGGTTGCCGAATTTTCCGCAACCGTCCCGCCCTCGTTGTTAAAAATCCAAATATCCGAAATAATGCAATCTATCTCGAAGGTATACTCGACAAACAAAGACGGCTCATCGGTTTTGAATAAGAAAAACACAAAGTGAAACGATGTTTCCTCCGAAGCGGATATTACGGCCGTAAGTGTATTGTTTAGCATGGAAACCGAATAATCGTTAAAAATATGGCGCGTTGCGCCGTTTACCGTGTATACAATCAGCGTGTTGGCAGGCGAAAAGGACAGCGAAACGTCGCGGTTGGTTACGCCGCCGTCCGTTACGCCCAAAAGCATACCGACAGGCAGCCCTTTTAAGTAAAACACGGGGCGCGTTTCTATCCGTCTGCCGAATAAGTCCTCTATGATAAAAACGTACTTGCCGCCGCTGGTTACGGTGTAAGTTAGGCGTGCCGCCGATACCGCGTTGCCCGCATCGTCAAAGTGCAGCCTTTCGTATATGCCGTTGTGGTCTATTTTGTAAAATTCCAGTGCGGTGATTGCGTTAAACGTATCCGGCACAAAAATGGTAAAGCGTGCCTCCGGCGCATCGGCCGCCAAGCTGGTTGTAGATAGGCGCGGCGGCTCACCCGCAATCCACACGTCAAATAATAGCGTATTTAAGCTTCGGTCGTACAGCTCGATACGGTAGCGGCCGTAATAATCTGCATCGAAATGCAGGTGCGGCAGCTGCTCGTGTGCAAAGAATACGGTGTTTATGCCGCGCCCCGATATGCGCAGCATCGAAAATTCGTCGTTATCAAAAAAGCCTGTAAGCTCTAAGCCCGTATAGTACAGCGTTCCCGCAAAGGTGTTTATATAAGCCGCATCGAAGGTAAGGCTCTGCTGCGCGCCGCTGCCAAGCGTCGCAACAGCGTTAAGTTCGGGCGGCGTTAAGTCTAGGTAAATGATGTACTGCTCTATATTTCCTGCGGCATCGCTTTCGCTAACCAAAAAATAGCCCTGCCGCGCCGCGTCCGTGCTTTGCAGAAAGTTAAGCAGCCGTGTGTCGAAAGGCACGGATAAGGGCAAGAAGGTCAGCGTTTGCGTATCGCTTGCCAGCAGTAAAAGCTCTACGCTTTGCGGAATACCGCCGCTAAGCTCTCTAAACCTAAACTCGTGCGGGCATATATACAGCGGCAATGCGGCATACGCACTTAAAAATGCCGGCAGGGTATGTGTTTGCCGCGTTAAGGCGGTAGGGTCGGCTACTAAATCAGCATTGACAGGGGTTTGATAGTTGTTATGTCCGTTTACAAAGCGTTGCTCGCCCGATAGGTAGCCCTTAGCGTACAGTTCGACAATCGGGTCAAGGAGGGCGCGCGAGGCGTAAATTTGCGCAATGCTTTCGTTGGATGCCGTAACATACAAAAAGCCGCCTGTAATCGACTGTACGCGAAATTCAAATTCCATTGCGATTGCAAAGCGCAAGGCGGTTTCATAATCGGCAAACGAATACACGCCCGCCACGTTGCGCGTGGTAGTGTTAAAAATGCGCCCCGGCAAAGTTGCCGTATACCACGACGTTACCTTATACGCGTTTTGGATTTCTGCTAGATTGCCAAACGTGTCGATTACTCTTAATACTACGCGCTGCGGCTCGGAAAGGTTGCCCGCGACATCCGCTGCGTAAAACCAATGCTCTCCGTTATTTTCTTCCGATGCCGCTATCGTAAAGGCTTCGGCAGTAAATACGGTAAAGCTTCCAGTTCGGCCGAATCGGTAATAAACGGCCGCGATGCCAAAAGCGTCCGTCGGCGCGAAGATGATATTTTGGTTAGTGTATTGCGGCAACGTATTATGCGCAGGCGCAATCGTATCCAAAACGATTGTTTTTAGCTCGGATACGTTGCCTGCCAAATCCTCGGCGTAAAAACGCCAAACACCGTTGTTTGCCGTGTTGCGCCAAACTTCAAAGCTGCGCTGCGGCAAAGTGGTAAAATCGTCTGTGCTGTTAAGGCTGTAATACATTCGGGCAAAATAATCGCTTTCGGCCGTAAACGTAAATGCGGCGTTGGTAACCGCTGCGTCTGTGCTTAGTGCAACAATCGGCGGATTAAAAACCAGCGTAATGGATACGCTGCGGACGTTCCCGGCGCGGTCGTAGCCGCGAAACTGATAGTGCCCGTCGCCGCTGTCGGCCGCTATAAGTGTGCCTGCGGTGTAGCTTTGCCACGCCGTAGTATTAGGGCGCATTATTTGGCAATAATCCATGCCCGACAAGGCATCGCTGAAATTTGCGCGGAACGCGGCGTTTGTGTACGCGCCGAGTGCAGTGCCCGCCGCGTTGGTAATCGAACCCGTAGGCAGCGTTAAATCCAGTGTAATCGAATAAATCGGCGAAGTATTTCCTGCACGGTCTGTTGCTCGAAACTGATACACTCCCTCACCGTCGGATACGTTAATCGTGCGCGACGTTCCGTTTATATTCGTCCATGTACCGCCGTTTTTTGAAAACTGAAAGCTTGCCACGCCGCTTATTGAATCGCTAGCCCAAACAGTAAAAGCAGAATTGGTAAAACCATCGTTTGGAATAATAGAGCTTATAACGGGAGGAGTTCCATCTATGCTAAAATTACTATGGCTGCTTATGCGCCCGGCATTGCTAACCACCATAAAACTGTAAAATCCTTCCGTCCAAAAATCACTATGTGGATTTTGAAAACCATTTCCCGCAGGAAACCGCTCATTTATCCAGTACTTTCCTTGAATTGAAAAATTTAACATAGGCGCATCATTCATTATTGCAGGCATTTCCAACCATGAATCATAATTTAATATAGTGCAATTTATATATCCTGTTGCGTTATATTTATAATAAAGCGTTGCTCCGGAAACACCGTAATTTACACGAAACCCATAGCTTGGATTAGGTGGTCCACCGTTAAGAAACGGTGCACCAAGCGGCATTAAAATTTCTGGCGTTACTCTGTCAATGGTAAAACGACTACTAGAATATTCGCGGTAGCCAGTATTTCCATCTCTATGGTAATGCGCTTCTATTTTCAACTCATAAATGCCGTTTTGTGTAATAGGTGGGAATGTAACTGAACCGCTGGAAACTCCGCGATTTTGTATCGGCAAACTGCAAAACTCACAATCATACGGGCAATCCCACCCACTGCTATCTGTAACATAATTACCTATTCCATTGATGCTAATGCGGCAAACCTCCATAGCCGCAACGCGGTTGTTATTACGATACAAAATAGCAATTGTATGCCCTCTAATGTAGCGGGTGCCGCTTTGAGATAATTCGTTTTGGGAAAAGCTTACAGTTAGCAAAACACTTTCCGCATCTGAAACTCTTGCTTGATTTATAGTTGCCGTTAAATTTTGCGAATATAGGAATGTACTACTCCCAGTTGAATAGTGCAAAACCCTCGCCCTTTGCTCGTTCAGAATGGTTGTTGTGGTATTTGCGCTTGCCTCCTTTGTGCTACGCGGGAAGAAAGCTGCGCACACCGCAAAAAGCGTTAATACAGCCAACAAAGGCAGCAGTGCAATGGTTTTTTTCTTTGTGTTCATAATGATTACCTCCGAAATTTTTTAATTTATCTAAGCACCCGATGTGTTGTCCTGGCTTTCGGGAAAGCACATCGTGCGAATGTGATTTTTTATGTATGCTAAATCGAATAATAAGAAATTGTTTTTCTTTTCTACCGCCGATTTAACCAGCTGTTCTAAAAACGCCATCTTTGCAGAAATATCCATTTTTACAAGCCGCGCAAAATCTCCTATCGAAAGCTTGTCTTTCAGCTTGGCCACAATCAGCTTGTCTAAGTTAATATAAATGCGCTTGGCAATCGCGGTAACTTGGCCGTCGGCATTGCCGCCGTTCTCCTCTTCGAGATTAAGCTGCTCTAAAAGCTCGTCCGCAAAGCCGTCCGCCTCCTCTTCAAGCGCGGCAAGCTCCGCAACAAATGCGCTGCGCTTGGTTATATCGTAGTAATAATCCGCCTCGTCAAAAACCTCCGCTTGTTTTTTGTCCTCGGCCGCATCGCCTATGCTGTACAGCTCTTGCGCCTTAAACCACGGCGTAAACCTTGAACGCAGCGGATTCTTTCCCGCTGCTAGCACCACCGCGTTGCCCATGCGCCCCGCCGCCGCGTCGTTTAGGTTGGCAAGCTCTGAGGGAAATATCAGCGGCTTTTCTTCGGCCGACGTTGAAATGCTTAACTCCTTTTGTTCGGAATAGCTTACCTTTTTTACTTTGTGTTTGCCGCACAGCGCGGAAAACTCCTCGGTGGTTTCCTTGTCGCCCGCTTGAATAAAAATCTTAATCGGGCAGTTCGACTTGATAATTGCGGCAATTTCTTTGTCGTAGCGGTTTTCTAGCTGCTTAAAATCTTGAATGACGGGCAGCATAAAAATCTTACGGCTGCGGCCGACGGTTATAATTTTGTCGATGTGGTGAAACTTGGGCATATTGCCGAACTCATCCATGATAAAATACACATTGCGAAAAAGCTCCGCCTCTTTGGTAAGCCCGCGCCGATTATTCAGCGCGGCTTTGGCAACCAGCGCCTTGTACATCTGCGTAATAAACAGCGCGATAAGCTTGTGGCGGTTGTCTTTTTCATCGGGAATTTTTAAAAACAGTGCATTCGGCCGCTCGTCAAACTCGTCAAACTCAATCTCGTTAGAACTGGTAAGCGCGACAATTCCCTTATCTGCCATCCAGTTGAAATAGGCGTTAACATCGCCTAAGTATGAGGTAAGCGTGCGGTCTTGCGAAACCAGCACGGTGTTGGCGGCGTTCTTCGCTTTTGAAAAACTATCGCGGTTATTAAAATACTCTTTAATTTGGTCGAAATCCCCTGTGCAATACTTGGCGATGTTTTCGGATAAATTAAACAAGTTGAACTGCTTGCGGGTCATGTAGCCGTCGCGCACGTCCTCCCACATCGCTAGCGCAAGCCCGAATATTAAATCGCGCGCGCCTTTTTGCCAGGTGGAATCGTGTTTGTTTTCTATCGGACAAGCAGCATAGATTAAATCTTGAATGCCTAAATATATTTCGTCCGTCAGCTCTTGCACAAAGACGCCAAACTCCCGTTCCGCCTCGCTGAACGTATCGTATTTGCGGCCGTCAAATTCGTACCGCCCGCGATTCCAGCATAGAGATTTTGAATCGATTGCCGACTGTATACGGTCGGTCATCTTCCAAACATCGTTAAACGGATTCCAATGCGTGGAATGGTAAATGTCCGCTAAATCAATTAAGCTTACCGTATAGCCTTGCTCTTTGAGATTTTCGGCGTGGTGTTTGTATATCTCGCCCTTCGGGTCGGTGATAACCATGCACGGCTTTGTCTGGCAGCGCGATAAAATTTGCACGGCAGGGTCTACAAACGTAGTAGTTTTGCCGCTGCCCGTTGTTCCGACAACCAAAGTATGTATGGTTTTTGCCAACACAATTTGTATATCCTCGCCCTTTTTTTCTGCATAAATCGGCACGCCGTCTTTAACGGTACTAAGCCGCGAAAGCTTGGTAACGGTAAGGCCTTTGTTTTTCTTAATCTCGCCCCACGTCAGCCAGCGCGAATCTTCTAAGTCTTTGTTGACCTTTAAAACGCGTTTACCCATGCGCGTTTTGTGATTCAACAAAAGCGCGATTAACGCTATGCCGATAAGTGCGCCCCAAAGCGCGTAAACATACGGATTAGCCAACGAAAAGCTGCTGCGGAATATCAGCGAAACGATAAACGCAGAAAAGAACAGCAGCGCAACCGCGCCGATTGCCAGTAGTACGATAACCATTATTTTTTTCTTGTTTTTATCCATGTGCCACCTCATATTGTATTTCGTGTTCGATTTGCTTTAAGCTTTTGGTAAAGTCGCGACTTATGCCGTGCATCGTAGTGTCTAGTGATTTTAAAACATTGTGCAGTATCTCGCGCGCGCCGCGCCCGCGTCGGCGTGAACGGATTTTTAAGTGTAAGTCGTTTACCTTTGCGCGGCGCGGCTGTCGGTATTCCTTGTGCATGCTTTTTACTAAGCCCAAAACGTAGTTGCCTAAACGCGCCTGATAGTCTAGTCGCAGCTTAGCGATGTAGTCTATGTTGTCTAGCTTAATGCCCTCTTGCGTAATGTTTTTTGCTTGTCCGTTTACAAACAGCTCTTGCATTTGTGCTTTGGTAAGCCTGCGGTTATTGACATACGACAAGCCGTTCTCTTGGGCAAGCCGCAAAACCTCTGCTTCTTTAAGCGCGAACTGCCGCTGCATTTCCGTGTGCGCGCTAAGCGCGGCAGGGTTAGAACAAATTAGCAAGTTTACGGCCGCGTCTATGTCTTTGTGAAAAGGCGCGATTTGCTCTGCATTGTATTGCAGCCGCCCCTCTTGGGGTAATATGCGGGCAAGCTCGGAAAGCTTTTGACGCAAAGCTTTCTCCTCACTCAAAGCAGACAGCTTTATGCTTTTAAGGCTTTCCATAGCACGGTCGCGCGCGCTGTAGTATTCGTAGGCGTTTTCGTCTAGGTGCATATTGGCCGCCACTAAATAATTGTCAATGGCCTTTTGCTCGAAGCTGCCCACTTTTGTGTAGCCCAGTTTGCCGTTTTTGTCGCGGCGTTTCGGCTCTTTCTCGAAAAAAGCAAAATGAATGTGATGATGGTGCGCCGTATCGGTATGCAGGGCAGCAAAAAGCTCGATATTGTCGCGCTTTAAGTGCGTGCGGTCGATAAAGGCGTTAAAGCTTTGCCGCATAAATTTAATTGCCTGCTCTTGTGTGGTAAAGCCCTTGCTGGTTTCCTCGTCGAAGCTTAAAAAGCCGTGCCAAATAATGCTATCGGTGCTTTTTAGGCGTTCTTTAAGCGCGCCCGCATCAGCTGCCGAAAGCCTGCCTTTCGCGTTAAACAAGCCGCTGTTTGTACCGCCGCGCGTATAGTAATCCAGCGCGTCCTTGTTTTTCTCTACTTTGCGCTCGTTAAGCATGTAGACAAAATAATTGTACCCAGCCGTCATATCGTAAAAGCTGCGCCGCGCGATGTAATCGGCGCGTGCCTCGCCCTTCAACTTCGCGGGCGGTGTTTTCGCGGTGTACGCGATGTTAAATAAAGCTTTGCTCATTGCTTGCCCTCCCTGTACATTTTTGCCCGTATGATTTCAGCCTTAACGCTTTGCAGTTTTTGGGGCAGCTGCGCCAAGCGCCCGGAAAGCATATCGTCAGCGGCGACGGGCTCGCCGCTAAGCTTTGCGTATTCGACATTAAAAAGCGTTGTCAGTAAATCCTCCATGATGTGCGCGACTACAAACATATCGTCGGTGGTATGCTCGATTTGCTTTAAGGCGCGGCCGATATCGAAAGGGTTGCTTGTGTCGGGCAGCGCAAGCGGCGCCGCTAGCTTTTTGCCCTTCGATGTAAAAACCGTTCGGTGCAGCTGCGCCGCGCCCGCATCTAAGCAGCGATTTATCAGCTCGTTTCGGGACGCAAAAAGCCCGCTTTTAAAAAGCGCGTCTAACAGCGTAAGCGTATCGTCGTCGCCTACGCGCACTAAGAACGTGTTCTTTTTAATATCGGGTTTTTTAGGTCTTGCCACGGTTAAACTCCTTGTTTTTTTCTGTGTTTTTTAACGAAAGTCGGTTTCCGACTTCTCCCCCAAAAAGGGTGATACAACGTGATACACGTTTTGGGTTAAAGTGATACACTTTTTTGCCATTCTATATAGATGCAAATCGGCTATAAAAGGGCAAAGTGTATCACCTCTTATCCTGCTCCCTGACATTTGGGGTAAAAAAGTAAGCGTTTTGCATCGATAACGCCTCGTTTTTTCGGGGGCTTGCGGCTCCGCGCCGTGCGCCAGGGGCTGCCGCCCCTAGAACCCCGCTTTTTCTAATCGGTTAGAATTTTTTGGGCTTGAAAACACAAAGAGGATTTACTTGCCCGCCCCTGCTCCTGCGCCCGAAGGCTTGCCGTTCCCCGCCCCGTCGCCGAAATTAGTCGGCCGCTTTTGCAGTGTATCGATTGCGTTAGTAACCGACCGCGTTATGTAGTCTTGGGCTTTCTCCGGTCGATACAGCGCGCTTGAACGAAAGATGCGTTCCATTTGGCTTGCGTCGCAGTTGGTAAAAAAGGCTAAAATATTCAGCATGGCAAAATCGTTGCGGCTGTTGTCGGGTGCGCCGCCGCTTTTAGAAAACATACTGCCTCCGTTATACAGCGTATCGAAGTCCGCGCCTTTTTTGGAACGGCGAATGCGCTCTATTACCTCACTGTCGGCCGCCGTGTTGGTATACGCAGGCTTTTTAACAACGGGTGCTTTCTCCCCTACCCTTTCTTGCAAGAAAGCTTTCAGTTCGGGCGTGGCGGCGGAAAGCTTGCTGGTTTCGTTTACACGCGCGCCAGTCATCGAAATAAAGCCCCATGTGTCAAATATCTCTATGGACGGCTTGTCGGCACGGTCGCGGTTTTTAAATTTGCCGTTTTCTAAAAGGTCGTCTTTTAGAAAATAGTGCAAACCGTTTCCGCTGCGCGACAGCTCGCCGTAGGTATCCTTTAAATCACCCATAACGGCTTTTGCTAAATTGCTGTAAACACCGTTTTCGTAACAACCGTCTAAATCAATGCAGTTTAGCCCGCTGCCTTTCATGGCAAAGCTTAGCCCCTCGCAGCCGTTCTCACGGGCGTATTTAAGCGCGGACGCAAAATCCGTCCACGTTGCGGGGTCGTTAAAACTTGCCCGCTTTTGTCCCTGCGGCGCGTCAAACGCCTTTAAAATAAACTTCTTACGCGACTTGCTTTGTGTATCGTAAAACGTCTTATACACGCACCAATTCGGCAGGGTTTTCATTTCCGCAGGCGTGTTTCGCTCTATTGCGTCTATGCGGTCTTGATTTTTTTGTTGATACGGTGTAAGCTTTGCGCTCACAAATTCGCGGTGTGTTTGAACTAATTCACCCGAAATTTGTGAATATATAAAATCTTCACGTTCATTCTGAACATACTGCGAAAAACTTAAATTTTCGCCGCGCTCCTGCGCTTGCTCCCAAGCTTCGCGAAAGGCATCGTCAAAGTCGGATAAGTTAGGACGGATATTTATATCAAACCCATCGCCCCACATAGCACGCTCTTTAAGGTATTGTTCTTGCTTTGTCAATTCGCTCTCCTCATCTTTTTTTGTGTTTTCTTCTTTCGCGACCGCGCCGTGATTTTTTACCTCGCCACTTGGTTCGCAAACCGCGATTTTATAGCCGTTGCTAGCAAGCTTACCTAAATAGTTTTCCATTGCGTGGAACGGTACGCCGCACATCGGTACGCGATTTTCTAAGCCGACATCGCGACTGGTTAGAATAAGGTCGATTTCTTTTGCCGCCGTTACCGCGTCGTCGCCGTAAAGTTCGTAAAAATCCCCGATGCGGTAAAAAACAAGCGCGTCCGGATTGTCGACTTTAACTTTGGAATACGCTTGCCAAAGCGTATTCTCCTTTTGTCGGTGCGTGGCATCGGCGCGATTAACTGCGGCAATAGATTCCTTTTTTATGTTTTCTTTTTCCGAAACGGTAGCGGCGTGCTCTTGGTCGTGCGCCGCATCAGCGCGGGCGTAATGCTCGTGTATGTAGGTGGCAATGTCGCCTGCGTCCTTAATTGCCTTAAAAAGCTCGTCCTTGTTGTTTTTAATCGCTTTAAGCCAGCTTTGAACATAGGCACTGTGATTTTCAAAATGCGCGCCGTCTAACACAATCCCTAGCTCTGATTGCATAAACATCGAGGCAAGCTCGGCTCTAAGCTCTTCCTTTGCATAGTCGGCATGGGTTTCTTTCTCAAAGCCGCGATTAAGGCGGCTTTTATGCCCGGTGCTGTGTGCGATTTCATGCAGCGCGGTAGCGTAATAATCCTGCATAGATTTAAAGCTTTCTACTTGCGGAAGCTGTATAAAATCGCCTTCCCAGTCATATATTGCCCTGCCCCCTTCATGACGGATGGGCGCGGCCGATGCGGCCAGGACGCGCTCGATAAGCGTGTTTTGCTTTGCAAGCTCCTCGCTGCTCATTGTTTCAAGTTTATGCTCGGCCAAGCCGTCAACCTGCTCGGCGTTAAACACGCTATGATAGCTGACGCTGTAACGAATATTTTCGCTGCGGTAACGCAGCTGCTCGTCAAGCGACAGCTTACGCAGCGCGTCCCAATCCGGCACGGTTTTAGTTTTGATGTCGTACTCGTTCCAATGAAAAATACGCGTTGCCTTTTCACCGGCTTTGACGCTTGCGCCTAGCTCTTTTGCTTGGTTAAACGTTACCCAGCGCGGGTCGGCATAGCCTTTATCTTCCGATTGAATTAACAAAATCAAAAAATTGGTGCCGTTATACACCTTGCCGGTTTTGGCATTGTGCGGACAAGCGTTAACCCTATGCCAACCGCTAGACCATGTAAGCGGTTCGCGCTCGATGCTGGCAATTACCTTGTCGGCGATTGCCTGGCGTTCAATTTCGATTTTTTCCTTATGCGTCATGGCTCAATTCCTCCGGCGCAATAAAGATTTCCTCGTCGATTTCCTCGTCTTGCCGCGTGCCGCTTTTTTGACCGAAATACGCGGACAAAAAATCTTTAAATGCGGCTAAATCTTCGCTTTCTCTTTCCATACCTCACCTCGTGAAATGTTATTTGGCTGCGCCTGATGCCGCGCCTTTTTTGGCTGCGGTCGGTGCAGCGGCAGCACCTGCGGCCGCAGAACCGCCTTTGCCCGCCGCGCTGGATAAAAAGTTGACGTTTGGGTTGATTATTTTTACTCGCGTTCCCTTGCTGCCGTCGGCGCGGTCGTAGGTTTCGATTTTTAATTCACCGTCCGCCTTAATCATGCTGCCCTTAGTTAAGTGCTTAGCCATAATGTCGGCTTGCTCGTTCCAAACTTCGATGTCATAGAAGTTGGTTTTTTCTTTGCCGTAATTTTCGGCCAAAGAAAGCGTTGCAACGCGGTTGTCCGACGTTCCTACGCTCTTAACTTCAACGTCTTTTGTAAGCCGTCCTGCCACAAAAATTTGCTCTTTGGCGGCGTTAGCTTTTCCCAAAAACGTAACATCGGGGCTTGCTACCTTTACAGCCGTGCCTTTGCCGCCCTCGGCGCGGTCGTAGGTTTCGATTGCAAGCTGCCCCTTTATCATAACGGTTTCGCCCGTTTTGAGTTGCTCGGTCAAAACCGCTTGCTGCTTTGCGTCCCACGTTTCGATGCTGTAAAAGGTAGGTATCGGCTTACCGTTGCCGTCCTTTTCTTTGCCATCAACGGCGATTGAAAAGCTGCCGACGTTTTTGCCGCCCGCCTCCCGCGTTTCAAGCCCTTGCGCTACCCTGCCTACTAAAACTGTGTTTGCCATTATTTTTATCTCCTTTGCGGCTCTTAACCGCTTTTAAAATCTTGTATAATTATTCACGCTTTTGCATAATTTTCCGCCGCGCCTCGCCGCGTAAACCTTGCATAATTATTCATCAATATTCGCTTTTTTGAGAACACAAGATAAAAATGATTTTATCGGATACGGGCGCGCCGCCCTCATGGATTGTTGAACCTGTAATAATTTTTACTTTGTGTTATCAAACTTAAAATAAATTTAACCTCTATATGTATTGCGGCGGTTTATCGGATGACCATTTTTCGGTTGTCCGTTTATCCGTTATCGGTTTTTCGGTCGTCCGTTTATCCGTCGTCCGTTTATCCGTCGTCCGATTTTCGGACAACGGGCGGAATGCTGATTTTGTAATCATATCCGGCAAATAATCCTTTTTGGTCTTTGGTTGATATTCTTTCTAAATATCCTAACTCTTCTAGTTTTTGCAAAGCTGCACGTACAGAGGCTTTCCCATCCCCTTTCACTATTGCGCATAGCCCGATAGTTGAAAAATTCCAGCCGTCTGGCAGCGAAATCAGCGTTCCCAAAACCCCGCGGCATTTGTAGTCAAGGTTTTGGTCTTTGAAAATCGAATTGGGTATGGCCGTATACTTGTTGATAATTGGATTTATTAACTTTCCCATACTTTTACGCTCCTGTTATTTTGTAAAGACGTCTTTACATCTTTACAAATTTGAATGCTGTCGCGGGGATTGATAAACCGCAAAGCTCTCTCCCGCTCGGCCGCGAAAGAAGCTCGCAGCATTTTCGGGGTGATGTGTTTGTTTAATACGATTTTTCCGATGCGTTCGATAAAATATCTAACGGATTGGTCTTGAAGCTTACGACCGCCGACGTTGACAAAGAAATAATCCGTATCGGAAACGCCGCGAACGACAGCGTAATCTTTGATTGCGTTCCGCGCATCGGCGTTTGCAATGCGGATTTTTTTGCCTGCAACCGTTATAATTCCCGAAACATAATCAACATCGGTCAATTTTAAATTACACAACTGAAAGTTTTTTAAGCCGTGAAAAACCAGCTCGAAAATTGCAAGGTTTCTTACTCGTAAATCGGTTGCCTCTTGCGTATGCAAATACGAAAGCATTGCCTCGATTTCTAAAATCGTTAAAAATTTTGCAGGCCGCGCCGTAGGTTTTTTTGCGGCAAATTTATTTAATGGCGATATAGCTATAATTTTTTCGGATTCTAAATAACCTATAAACGCACGCACGCTTGCGTATCTTCTGCGCATCGAGGCAACGGCAGCGCTGCCGCACATTGCTTCGATGCAACCGATGTACTCGGCTACAATTTTTTTATCTATACTCTCAATGTTGTTACGGCCTTTATCCGATAAAAATTTTATAAAATGTTGAAAGTCCATTTTATAGGCTTTAATCGTAGCTGCGTTTAAACGCTTCACATTGCTGCAATGCAAAAGATACCGTTCAACGGTTGCGGTAAGGCTTTCATTTTGAAATACAGGCTTCGTCATAATTCACCTCTAAACAAAAAAGACTTGTTTCAACATAAATTATTGAAACAAGTCTCAGCTATTCGCAAAATAAAAAATTGCAAATAACGTACGTCTCAGATACGTCATTCGCAATTTAATCCGTCCCCGTATTGGGGGTTCGGTGGTCGAGGTGACAGGATTTGAACCTGCGGCCTCTTGGTCCCGAACCAAGCGCGCTACCAAGCTGCGCTACACCTCGACAATCATTTTAAAAACAAACTTGAACAAATATCGACTGTTCAATATGCTACATGATAACACACAAAAAAAATATTAGCAAGTGATAATTAAAAAATTCTTGAAATTTTAATGCTATTTAAGGTATCCTGCTATTTATTGTTTGCCGCTTTCGGCGTAAGAGGCAAACATTTTAAGCCAAATACTTACGCTGGCTAGCTGTGAAACGGCAAATAATTTAGCCATTGCGTCGGTTTTACTTTCTTTGCGGTTGCTGTATTGCGCCTTGTGGTCGTATTTTTTAAGCGCGGCGTAGTAATGCTCTCTTTCTGCGTACCGAATGTCTATGGGCAGTATACCAAGCTTAATAAATTCCGTATTCATCAGTAAGCGTCCCGTGCGGCCGTTCCCGTCCACAAAAGGGTGGATTTGCTCAAAATCGCAGTGGTGCGCCGCCATTGTGCGAAAAAAATTGTTCCAATCTTTTTGTTCGGCAGTCTTAAAGTCATGCAGGATTTTTAAATCGGCATTTATTTTTTGTACGTATTCCGTCATCCTGTGCGGCACCGCACCGGGCGGAGGCGGCTGAAAGGTTACCCTGTCGGAAAACGCATCACCGATGTATACATTGATGTCGCGGTATTGCCCGGAGTAGCTTTTTCCCGGCAGCGTTTTAGCGTGGATATGCTTAATAAAATCCTCTGTGATGCTTTCGGTATTTTTTATGTTGTCATAGATGAACCAAAACGCGCTGTGAGAGCCCTGTATTTCCATATGCTCTTGCAAGGAATGGTCGGCAAAAACCATGCCCTCTTTTAAAATAAGTTTGGTTTCGTCAAAGGTAAACGTTGCGCCTTCTATCGTATTTGAATTATGGCAATGCGCTATGGAAAACTCCTCGTAAAAAACCCGCGCCACATCCTCGCTGATTGGGCGCATACTGCCGATAACCCGATAACCTGCATCGACTTTTTTTAGAATATCTGCGTAGTTTTCCTGCCAACTTTGCTGCGACATTTCTTAACCTCGCTAAAATTGTACCACATTTTTGTAAAGATGTAAAGACATCTTTACGCTTTTAACTTAGGTTACTGTCTTTAAGACAAAATTTAATCATAAAAAAGCCCCCTGCTTAAAACAGGGGGCGACCTCGCTAAGTGCGAAGAAAACAGGCCAGCGCGTTGCCACGCTCCGCAGCAAGCTTTCGCTTACCACACTATTAGTATACACCCTTACTTGTTAAAAGTCAATACTTTTATTAAAAAAATGGGCTCCCTTTACAGAGAGCCCGACGTAGACACGAATGGTTACGTGCCACATGCATATGCAAGTTTAACCTTGCATACTTAGTATACGCTGTTCTTTAGCTTTTGTCAATAGGTTTTTATAAATTTTTAAAGCTGCTTTTGCGGATGTGCGTTATATTTTAATTGCTGCAGTGCCTGCGTGTACGCTGAATTCTTGCAGTTCGCTGCCGATAAGGGCGCGGGTTTGTGCGTCTAGGTGCGTGCAGGTAAGCAGGGTTTGAAAGCCGCTTATGCGCCGCAGCAGCTTTTCTTGACGGCTTAGGTCTAATTCTGAAAGCACGTCGTCTAGCAGCAATATAGGGCACTCGCCGCGCGTGGCGTGCGCAAGCTGTAATTCTGCTAGCTTTAACGCAAGCGCGGCGGTGCGCTGCTGACCTTGACTGCCGAACGAACGTATGTCCGCGCCGCCGATTTTTAGTAAGAGGTCGTCTTTATGCGGCCCTGTGTTGGTGTAGCCGTTTTTGGTATCGCGGCCGCGCTCGCGCAGCAATTCCGCTAAAAATTCCGTTTCGATTTCTTGCTCGGTTTCGCCTGCAAGCCCCTCGTACAAAAGCTCTAAGCTTTCTGCGCCGCCCGACAAATACGCATGATTTTCGCACGCATACGGCGAAAGGTTTTTTATAAAGCCCTTGCGCTGCTTAACAATTTTCGCGCCCGTTGCCGCTAACTGCGCATCCCAAATATCTAACGCGCACGGCGTTGCCTGACCGCTTTTTAACAAGCGGTTGCGCTGCGCTAAAATTTTATGATAGCGCGACAACAAATAAAAATATGCTTTTGAAATTTGACACAGCGCGATATCTATAAAGCTTCTGCGCTCGCCTGGGGAGCTTTGCACGATTTTTAATTCGCCCGGCGAAAAAAATACGGTTGTGATAACGCCCATCAATTCGCCTAAACGGCTTACGGGCATACCGTTTACGGCTACTCTTTTGTTTTCGGTTTTAGAGAGTATAATTTCTACGCTTTCATCGCCGACAGCTTTTTGACACTGCGCAAGCACGCGCGCACGTTGTTCTCCCCACAAAATAAGTTCTTTATCGCGCGGCGTGCGCGGACTGCGCCCTACACTTGTAAGGTAAACGGCCTCTAACAGATTGGTTTTCCCCATGCCGTTATCGCCCGAAAAAACATTTATTCCAGACGATAATTCCACGCTTTGACTGCGATAATTTCTAAAATTGGTTATGTTAAGCGTCTTTACAAACATGTTAATTTCATTTACGACTGACAATTTACAACTGACAAATTTCGGTTGGGGCTATGCAACTGACGGCTGTGTTGAAATCACGAAGTACAATTTACAATTGACGAATTACGGTTGCCGCATAGGCGGCATATAGCGGGGGTTTTTGCGGCGGATTTTTGAGTTATTTTTGCAGTATGTCAAGCGGCATTGACGCAGCCGTACTGGCGGTACGGCAAGGAAATGTAGCGCGGACAGACTCAAAAAGAACCAAAAATCCGCCGCAAAAACCCCCGCTATATGCCGCCTCCTAGACACGCCGCACCGATTACTCCGGCATCGTTGCCTAATTCGGCCGTTAAAATAACGGTTCGCAAGCTGTCCGCGCCGCCGTAACGGTACGCATCTACATATTCTTGCACGGGGTTGGTTAGATACGCGCCTTGCGCACAAACGCCGCCCCCTAATATAATGGCTTGGCTTCTAAAAATCGCTACCACGTTTAATAGGCCTTCGGCAAGCGCACGTATGTAAGCGTCTACTACGCGCTGTGCCGCCGCGTCGCCTTGCTTAGCGCACTCGAATGCGGTTCTGCCGTCCGCCTTAAAAATAGAACCGCCCGTATAAGACCACATCGCACTGGCGCGGTGGCTCTCCATCATTTTTTTAGTTTCGCGGATTAATGCCGTTGCAGAGGCGTAGGTTTCAAAACAGCCGCGCCGTCCGCACGCGCAAGGCTCGCCGTTTTGGGTAATCACCGTATGGCCGATTTCCGTACCCATCGAACCGTAGCCCTCAAACAGCTTGCCGTCAACTACAAAGCCGCCCCCTACGCCCGTACCTAACGTAATCAGCGCGGTGTCGGTGTAGTTTTTTCCCGCGCCGAACCTGTGTTCGCCCAGCGCGGCGGCGTTTGCGTCGTTGGTGATGCGTGTTTCTTTATTGGTTTTTTGGCTTAACAAACGCGCTAAGGGAACGTTTTTCCAATATAAATTGGGGGAATATTCTACTATTCCTGCGGCGGAATTTATCGCGCCGGGACAGCCCGCGCCGATTGCCTCGTATGGCTGATTGAAAGCAAGACGCGAAACCTCCTGCGCAATATTATCGATTACTGCGGCAAAATCACGCGCATCGCCCGTTTTGATAACCGACTTTTTTAGAATCTTTCCGTTGCTGTCCACTAACGCAAGCTTTACGTTTGTGCCGCCTATATCAATGCCGATAAAATTCATAACGTGAACTCCTCTTGGGTGTTTTTATTTAAGGAAACTGTTTTAAGGTTTAGAAAGTTTACTCGTAATACGTTTTGATTTGCTTTTCTTTATAATCCTTTTGCGCTAAATATTGGTCGTACATTTGTGCGGACGCGCCCCGACTTGTAATAACGGATTTGCGGACGGGCGGATTGACGGGTGCTTGGGGAGTTTTTTTAATGGGTGGGTTTTGCGTTTCGGGGGCTTTTTTTATAGGGGCAGAACGCGCCGTTGATGCAGCGGCTTTTTGGGTGCTTGCCGCGCGCTTTTTGGCGGCGAGGGCTTTGGGTTTTGCGGCGGGGGGTTTTTCGGGCTTAGGGACATCCGAAAGCATTAAAATAGCTAACGCCGATTTTTCGGGTACTGCGGGGCGTGAACGCACAATAGCAGGGCGTGTTACAGGCGCGGGGGCAGGTTTGGGAATGGGGGTGGGGTTGGGGGAGGGTTTCGGTTCGGGAACGGGGATATATTCGGGTTCGGGTTCTAGAATGGGTTCGGGTTCAGGTTGGTATTCGGGTTCTAGAATGGGTTCGGGTTCGGGGATAGGTTCGGGGACAGGCGGCGGAGTTTCTGCTTGGGCAAGACGGCTCTCCTCTTCCTCCTCGATTTCTTCGGCAAATGCACGCACCTCTCCGAATACCGTGTCGGCAAGGCTAAGCTGACCCGCTAACGTATTTGTATCCGCATAGGGTTCGGTGTAGTATTCGGTTTCTGTGTCGGGTTCGGGGACAGGTTCGTATTCAGTTTCGTATTCGGGAACAGGTTCAGTTTCGGTTTCTGGTTGAACGTCAAATTCTTGTTCTAATTCCATTTCGGGTTGAACGGGTTCGGGTTCATATTCGGGTTCGGGTTCTAGAACGGGTTCGGACTCGGATTCGACTTCTGCTTCTGCTTCGTATTCGGGTTCTAGAACGGGTTCGGGTTCAGTTTCGTATTCGGGTTTATCTTCTGTTTCTGCTTTTGGCTCGTTGTACTCCGCCTCCATTTCGCGCATTAAGGCTTGTACTTCCTCATGCGGCGGCGCGTCTTCGTCTTCGCCCTCATGCCCGTGCTCGTCTATATTTTCTTTAAAGGCGCGGTCAAAGCTTTTGCCCGTCATGTAACTCTCGCCCGCGATGCCGCTTGCCTCGTCCGTTTGCGGTGTTTCCTCTTCTTCCTCTTGCAAGGCGATGTCTAATACCTCGCGGCCAAACATTTGGTTAAAGCTTTTGGCGGCATCCTCTGCGTGTGTGCTGCCCTCCTCTGCGGAGATAGCTGCCTGTTTTTTTAACTTGCGCCGCGCCTTAGCCGCGTGTACAATGATGCACAATAACAAAACAAAAACTGCCGCGCACGCTGCTATAAAGCCCATTAGTGTATTGGCTGCCGCATCAAACACGGCGGCGGCTATTGCCATAAAGCCTGCGGTGTTATCTAAAAAGGGCAATGCGCCAAAATATTTGCCGTAGAGTACAAGCCCTAAAAACGCGCCGAAAATAATAAAAAATAAACAATTAAAAACGGCTAGCGCAACATCTGCCCTGCCTCTCTTGTATCGTTTTTTCGCCAAAAATATGACGCTAAAAATTAAAAACGTACATGTAATAACGCCGAAGACCGTCGCGTAACCTATGTGTGTAGCGTTAGCAAAATCCAGCATACTGTTAGTATTATACACGCTGTGTCGTATTATGTCAACAACGCAGCGTAACTTTTGGTTAATAGTTTATGTTTAATCCGTGTGAAAAATGCCTTTCACACAAGGGGGCGGAGAACTTTGTGTGCTTGTGTACTAGATTACTTTTATTTCAAGCGTATTGCTGCGTACATTGTCGGCGATTGCGTAAACATAGATTTTATCGCCCGATTGCATTTGGTTGCTTGTCGTAAGTGTTCCTCCGGCACTAACGCTTGCATATTCGCTAATCGTTACCGAATCGGTTATGGTTGCTCCGTTTACAATAATGCGTTCAATAAAGAAGTCACTATTAGTAAAAGAAGCATTTGCAGGCAATATCTCTGTATGCAAGAATAGCTGTCCGTGGCTAAAAATGGTATCCTCGCCGTCTATGCCGCTTAGTGCCACACTTTCTACTTTTATCGGGTCACGCTTTACGCGGATAGAAATTTCTATGTCCGTTGTTTCAAAATAGATGCCTTGTAATTTAAAAATCAGGATTTCGTCAATTTGATGGTCGTCAAGGTCTTTAGGATGAATTAGTCCTTCGTGCGAATAAACAACATAAGTATTTTGATTCATCGTTATTCTGTTAATAGGTATTTCCTCATGCGATACTGTTTTTTTATCTAAATCTAAAGTCCTTAGGTAAAATTTTGGTTGATATCTATATAAATTAGACTCATCAAGAATAATTACATCTGAAAACTCGCGCTCTGCGTCCGCATAGGTAAGATGCTGCTCGAAAGTCCAACCCGCACTTTCGCTCATCTCATTTTCTGTAACCAGTAAGTCCCGCAAGCCTAATGGGTCTGGCGGATTATTGCAAGCCGCAAAATAGGCGGCTGACAAAGAAATCATAATAGTCAAAATTATTAAAACGGTTTTTTTCATAAAACGGTAACTCCTAAGGGGCACGCAAGAGGGCGGAAAAAGCAATCTTGTTTCTTTGAAATTTTTGTTGTTTTTTTTGGGGTTATGTCGTATACTGTGTATATGATAAAGCTTTGGGTAAAAACAAAAGTAGCGGAAAAATTAACGCGCGATCACATTTTTAGGCGAAACGAAAAATTTGATATAGATAAATTTACCGAATATCTTATGGAAATTTGTTATGAGTTAGATATTCCTACCCCCGTAGTGCTTTCTAGCCATATAAACAATTTTTTTGAATTTAACACGGTGCGTTTTAAGCCCGATGATTTTGTAGAGGCAGTGGATTTTGAGGTATTTATTATAGAAAACGCCGCCGAATAAAGATGTCCCAAAAACGGGCTCCTTACTCCTCATACCCGTTAGGATTGTTTTTTTGCCAAAGGTAGTGGTCGCGGCACATATCCTCTACGGTTTTTTCGGCGCGCCAGTTAAGCTGGGCTTCGGCCTTTTTAGCTATTGCGTAGCACTCCGCCAAATCGCCCTCGCGGCGGGGGGCAAACGCATACGGAATTTTTACGCCCGTAGCTTTTATAAAGGCGTTTACCATTTCTAAAACGGTTACCCCGTTGCCCGTGCCTAAATTATACGTTACCGCGCCCGAATTTGTGCGCAGCTTTTTAAGCGCGGCTACGTGCGCTTTGGCTAAATCTACCACATGAATATAATCGCGCACACAAGTGCCGTCGCGCGTGGGATAATCGTTGCCGAATATATTTAAGCCCGACAGCTTGCCTACCGCTACCTGCGTAATGAAGGGCATAAGATTGTTGGGTATGCCTTTGGGATTCTCGCCGATTAAATAGGAGGCGTGCGCGCCTACGGGGTTAAAGTAGCGCAAAAGGGCGGCGTTAAAGGCAGGGTCGGCGGCGCACACGTCGCGCACGATTTGTTCGCTGATAATTTTGGTGTTGCCGTAAGGATTTTGCGCGGCAGAAATCGGCAGGGTTTCGTCTAACGCGCCGTTTTGCCCGTATACCGTTGCACTGGACGAAAACACTAGATTTTTTACGTTTGCCGCCGCCATAGCTTTAAGCAGCGATACGGTAGAACCGACGTTGTTTTGATAATACATAAGCGGCTTTTGTACGCTTTCGCCCACCGCCTTAAAGCCCGCAAAATGAATCACGCTTTCTATATCGGGGTTTGCGGCAAATATTTTGTGCAGTGCGGCGGTATTACAAACATCCTCCTGTACAAACAAAACCTCCTTGCCCGTGATTTGCTGTACACGGGTAAGGCTTTGCCGCATGCTGTTAGATAAATTGTCTACTACTAGTACGCGTTCGCCCGCTAAAAGCAGCTCTACGCAGGTGTGGCTGCCGATGTAGCCCGCGCCGCCCGTAACTAAAATCATAAATTTTTAATTCTCCTTAATATTTCGCTCAAAAAAATTTTTAAAAAAATTTAAAAAAACTTTGTAAAAATGCTTGACAAGTACGTTTTTATATCATATAATACCAGTGTAGTATCTAGTTTGGTACTGCACATTAACTAGCTCATCATTTTCCCCCTTATCATATATAGTAAAACGGTCGGTTGTAAAATCGGCCGTTTTGCATTGTATGGAAAGCTTCTTTGCCGCTCTATATTTTAATCGCGCCTTTTCGGGAGCGTTGGTAAAACTTTAACTTAACCATGACGGGCGGCTGTACGGAATGCACAAACGCCTGAACCCAAAAGCCTTTTCGGGAGGAAAGCAGCTTTTGCACAAATGCGGGCTTTAATTCGCCCGCTTTTTTGCCGTCCGCAAAAAGCTCAATCGTATCGGGCAATTCGATTTGCATAGTAAGCGGAACGCCCGCGCTTAAATCCTCCGCCGACGCGTTATCTAAAATAACAACCTGCTCGTCCTGCGGAATGGCAGACGCCTCCACTATTTCGCCGTCGTCGTAGCTTTCGGTTTTTTCTTTTTTCTTTTTTGGAGGGCTGTAAATTTCTGCGCCGCTTTCGTCAATTAACGAAAAGCCCTCAAACTCGTCGCCGTCGATGTCGTCGTCTAAATTGTTTTCATCGTTGAATCTTTTCATAAAGGCTCTCCTCTTTTGGTAGTGTGTGTATTTACAGCGTAACCCTTACTTTGGGGTCTAGCAAAATTTTAGGGCGCGGGTGTGCGCGCATATAGGCGGCTAAATCTTGCTCGGTTTTTACGCTTTTGTCTACAAACATACCCCCGTGCCCCGCCTGGCTTTTGTGGTGCATGTCCGAACCGCACGAAATGCCTAAATTGTACCGATTGGCAAAATCTACGATTTGCTCGAAATACGTTTGAAAGGCGGGGTGGCAGTTAATTTCTACCCCGTGCATAAATTCGGGGTCTTGCGGGGAATGGCCGTGCTCAAAGCGCAGCGGATGCGCTTGGTACATCAGTATGCCGTTATCCGAACAAAGCTTAAATAAGGTGCGCTGACGCAAATCGAACAGCGGCGGCATGTTATGTAAAAACTCCGGCGTTAGCCCGAACAACATAAACTCGGTGTACGGCGACAGCGGCGAAGAAATAGCAACCTCCGCGCCTAACAACACTTTTACGCCGTAGTTTTGCGCCGCCGTTTTGGCGATATTAAATTCGTTGATAAACATTTTTAGTTGATCTGCGTAGGTAAACGCGCACTTAGATAACGCTTGCCGCGATAAATGGTTGGTTAGCACTACCATGCGAAAGCCGTGCCGCTTGTAAATATAGCCCAAATGCTCCGGCGCTACCTGACTGCAAAAGCTTACCCCCAGTGTGTGGCAGTGCGTTTCGATTTTCATAAGCCGTTCTTCGACTGTTTTTAGGGGTGCTTCCTGCATGTTACTTATCCGTGATTTGTGCTGTTTGCGTATTTGCACGCTTCTATTAAGCCTAAGCCCTCGTCTAGTTTAACGGCAAGCGCGCCGACAAACGTATTTCTTTCGCTTGATGGGATGTCTAATTCGGTGATTTCTTGCCCTTCGGCGCATACCGTGCCGCGTTTGCCCAGCGTAAACACTACTTTTTTTACGCCCATTTTATAAAACGCTTTTACCGCTAACGCGATATGTACGATGTCGCGCGGCTCAACGCCCGTTAAAATTTGGGTTTCGGTTTCGTCTGTTACGATAATATCGGTGTTTTCAAAAATCGCGTTAGGCGGTTGTGCGGCGGGCGCGGGAATAAGAATGGTAGTCATGCCCTTTTGCTTTGCCAAACGCAGCGCGTACAGCACCCTATCGTGCGGGATTTCTAATTGCGTTACTAAAATATCTCCCTTTCCTGCGTTTTTTAATTCCTCGTCTATTTTGTGCGTTTCGCCGCATTCGGGCATACGCGAAAGACTTGCGGTAAAGTATATATTCAGCGAACCTAAAACGTAAATCATTTTGCGCTTACACCACCCGCAGCCAATTTAAGGCGCAGTTGCCGCTAGAAACGCGCAGGCGAATGGTATGCCGCCCTGCCGAAAGCATGCCTAAATCAAAGGTTCCTGTTGTAAATGAGGCAGAATTTAGCGCGTGCGGCGAATTGGGTACGGTTTGACCATTTACGGTAATGTGCATAGTAGTAGCTTGGGTGGTTTGGTATCTAAGCTGCAACGAATGCGCACGCGATTCGGTAGTTTGAATTTGATACTCTACCCACATCTCATGCGCGGGCTCCATGCCGTAAGGCCAACCGCCTGTGGGAACTGTGCGGAAATCAAATATATTTAAGCTGTTTGCGTGGTCGCCGGGGTCGGTAGAAACGCGGAACGTAACGCCCTCTTGCCATGCAAGGCGGGGGTTAGCCGCTATTGCCGCTAGCTTTGTACCGTCGCTACCGTCCAGTGCTGCCACATCTGCCGCCGTGTAATGATAAGAGGCCATGCTTTGTTGGTTGTTTGCCGTCATATGCTCGGCCTCGATACGCTGCCCGACGGGTGCCCAAACGGTTTTATCAAAGGAGGAAAGGTTGGTGTAAATTCTGCCTAAATGGGTAAGCTGGGGCAAATCGGTTCCGTTTAGCACAACATCTGTAAGCAGATTGTGGTGAGGAAGATTGTTTTGCGGCTCATGCCCTTTGGGCAAATACCACGCATATTTTTCTACCATATTATCTTGCTCTAAATACGTTAGCCCCATGCCCATATACCACGCTTGCAGCGTTGTGCTAGACGGTCGGCTACCTCTATCCTCCCACCCGCAAAACTCGGTTACCCAAATAGGCTTGCCGTACTTTTTATACAAATTGACATGGTAGCGAAGGTTTGCGGGATACCACGAATACGTGTGCATACTGATAGCATGGATATCGTTTATATTTACGTTAGGGTGCGCAAAGAAAGCGTCTAGCCACGCAATCGGATTATTCCAACCCATAGCCTCCTCTCCTCCGCTGAAATTCATAGCGGGAGAAACGATTTTTAAGTTAAACTCCTTTGCTAGCGCAACAAACTGCGGCCATGCGTTGCCTGCCGCTTGCGGCGTAAGATTAGACTGCCGTCTGAAATTAGGCTCGTTGTACGCCAAAATATATTCTACCTCGTGCGGCGTTCCTAAGCGGGACGTTATATAGCTGCGGATGGTAGTTAAAAAACCCGAACCCGCATCCCACGCCATCGGCATATACATCAATCCGCGCTGTTCTGCGGCGGCTGCCACCGTGTTTCTAGACGCGGTATCATATCCTGGTGCGCCGCCCCAGTTATAAAACCAGCTAACGGGATTAGTTCCGCTGGTTAATAAATCCATATCCTGCGTGGTAGTACGGGTAGTTCTTTTTGACGGGCTGTCGTAGTTGCCGTCGCTGTTTGCCGTAGTAAATCCGTAGCCTACGCCGCGTTTTGAGGTAAATTGGCTAACGGGGTTGCTACCGTTAGATTCTGCGCTGACGGTAATCCACTGTATTTCGGACTCCGCTACATCCTTAAAGCCTGCTCTAAACGCTACGGCGACAACGCTGTAATCGCCGTTAGGCAGATAAATTTTGCCGTGCAGGCCAACGTCAAGCTCCCAGTTGCCTTGCCGTACCGCCGCGCTGTCGGTAAGATGGCCGCTGTTCCAGTATATGCCGTAGTAGTCGGCATCGGGCTGTGCGGGCATGATTACAAAGCTGAACCCGTCGGTTTGCGCCCAAACCGAAAGCTCGGGGCTTTGGCTGAATTCGGTGGGCTGTTCATTAAAGCAGCCTGCAAATACCGATATGCTTAGTACAAACGCAAAAATAAACGCATACAGTTTAAATAAAGATTTTTTCATATTTTTGCCTCCCTTCACTTCGCGCCCGAAAAGCCGCTCTCCTTACGGCTGACTTTATAAACCGGAGTTATCCCGAACGGGTAGTTTGCATACTATCGGTAAATTGCCGTTTTTTACGCGGATTGCGTCAATGAGTGCTTTTTCGGTATCGGGCTTTTTTAAGCGGATTCTGTACGTTATTACAAACAAACTGCCCATTTTACTGGTTTTAACGCCTATGGTTTCTTTTTGGGTAGTAAATTGAGTAAATATAGGCTCGAACTCCGGCGCGAAATCTAAATCCTCCGCTACGGTAATTTGAATGCGGCGGTCTAATTGTTCGCGCTTTTGGTCGAACGGTATAAATTTTAAGGCTACAAAGATTGCGCCCACTATGCCCGTGATAAGCAGTGCCAAAAAGATTTGCCCTATACCTGCGGCGACGCCTGCCGTCATCGCCATAAATATACAGGATATATCGCGCGCGTTGCCCGGCCAAGACCTAAAACGTATCAATGCGAACGCGCCGCCTATCGCAACGCCTACGCCGATGCCGCCCCAACGGTTTACGCACATAACTACCGTCATAACCACTACGGGTAAAACGGCAAACGACACCAAAAGGTTGGTGGTGTAGTTTTTGTTTTTGATGCGGTACGCAGCTGCCGCTATCGCGCCGCACGCAAGCGCAACCGCTATGCACACAAAAATCGCACCCGTTTGGGTTAGTCCGTAGCGCGGCACTAAATTGCCTAACTCATTAACTTGAAAAATTCCTTCAAACATAGCTTACCTCTCTAAGCGGGTTCGCCGCCTCTGCCGCCAAATTTCTCTCGTAAATTCTGCCGTATTTAGAAAAAGATTCGGGGTATATTTTGTATTTGGTTAAAGCGTTGGTAAACCACAGCGGAAACGCGAAGTACGACTTAGCCTCTATAAGATATTCGCCTTGCAGCAGCTGCGGAACATCGTCCGCGTGCGAACCGAAGTCTAAGTGCACTAAGCGGCTTACCACATTGGTATCAAAGGTTACGCGAAACTCATTTTCGCCGCTGTATGAGTAACGGTCGTAGCTGATATAAATTTTGGGCGCGCATTGGGTTTTGCGGATAAAGTGCATAATTTCTTGGGCGATTTGGCCTTCTCCTAAAATCTGCGCGGGGCTTTCGCCTTGTAATAACCTGCGCCCGTCGGCAAGAGGTATTTTAATCCGTCTTTTAAACACCGTGCCGTCAAATTTGTTTTTCATTTCTACAAAAACTTCATCAAATATTTTGCCGTCGTTTTCGTAGGTTCGCAGACGCAGTTTTTCTTTAAATACGGGGCGTTCCATGCTTTTGCGGATAATTTCGTCGTAGATGTTATCGTAATATATATTATGTATTTTTTCAAAGTAATACTTATCGGGCGTTAAGTGCGGCGCGAATTCTTTCCGCAGAACATCAAACTGCTCTGCCGATATTTTGTATTTAACTTCTCTGCGTAAAAATGTTAGCATGCTTTCTCGCCAAACTCTCCTAAAATAAGTGTGCTTTGCATCAAAAAAATACTTGCTAGCTTTTATTATACTCTATAAAAAAGCTTTTTGCAAGTATATTTTGGTTTTTTATTGGGTTGCTTTAAAAAAGCTTTTTGCAAGTATATTTTGGTTTTTTATTGGGGATTTAATTTGTGTGTTTAATTTGCACCCGTCTGATTGGGAGACTAGGCTTTTCTTTCCACCCCGTCTGCTACGCAGCCACCCCTCAAGAGGGGAATTTTTCTAATGCTATTTATTTAGTAACCACAGTCGCGCCTGCAAGAGGGGAATTTTTTAACGGATATTTATTTTTAAATCCTTAGCCGAAATTCTCCATTCTCCATTTTCCATTCTCCATTACTGAAAGCCGACATTCTCCATTTTCCATTTTTCATTAGGCGGTGCGGAAGGTGCCGGCTTGGTTTAGCCAGTCGGCGCGGGCGATCAGCCAGTCTCTGTCGGTTTTAGCTGATTCATTCCAGTTAGCCGCGCTTCCTGTCCAAACGGTATTCCATGCCTGAACGTTGCGTGAAAAGGCATAAATGTATTCTTGATTGTCGATAAATTGGTTAAAGTAGTCGGTTATAAATTGCTTGGTTTCGTTAAATATTGCTGCCCAGCGCGCATTTAACGCTTGGTTGAACTGGGTAAACGTGCGCAGTCTGCGGAAAAGATTAAAATAACCGCTTGAACTGCTAGAAATTAACGAGGCGTTATAGCTAGCGTTAAGAGCGTATTTAAAGTCCCATGCGGGTCCTGCATAAAAGGTAGGGGTGTTACCGTTGGGCCTTGTATAAATATGGTAGCCTCCTGCCGGGTCATATTTGCGCCACAACTCATGCACGATGTAGCTGTCTATAAATGAATTTATATTAAACCTAGCCGAAACAGACGCCCAATTAGTGCCGTCAAGCAGTGTTAACGCCTCGGCGGTTCTGGCTTTAATCCAATCTCTTTGCGCCCCGTAGGTAGCGGAGGTAACCAGCTGACCGTTTACGTATACGCGCTCGTTAGGCGGCAGGTTGTTAAGCGAAGCATCAAACGCGTCGTCGCCGTCGGGTGCTTTTAGAACATACATACCTTCCCAGTTATCAAGACCCGTAGTAAAACGCTCCCATTGGCGCGTGTTGTCGTAATGACCTCCCCACACCGCGATATTCATTAAATACCCGCTTTGTGCGTGTTGTGCGGCGGTAAAGCCGTGTGATTGGGGGATATCTACGCGTTGCTCGTCTACGCGGATATGCTCGCTTAAATTATGAACGCCCCAGTACACGCCGTTTATATACATATCCACCGCCGCTTCGGTGCGCATAGCGGACTCCATGCCGAAATTATCACGCTCTACCAAATGACGCGAAAACGCAAGCGCGGAAACGTATTGCAGCATACTTCTGTCTACGTCTCCATGAACCCCGGCTATGGTTACAAAATGGCGCGATGCGGGCATTCCGAACAATTCTTGGCGAGAGTCGAAACGTATTCTGTATTGCTTTTTCATGGAACTATTATTGAAAGAACCGTGCCCGCGTGCGCGGAATTGACCCGGCACAAACGTGATGCCTGTATCTCGGTCTCCATAGCCGATTACTGCCCTGTAATACGCCTGAACGTTAGCTTGGTTTTGGTTGTTTTGCGCGTAGGTGGAATGTACTTGGTCTATGGTGTGGAAGTTGTCTAAATCTATGATTAATACGGGCAAAATGCTTGCGACATGCCATTTTGCGTAAGCGGTAACGTCTTCTTCGGGCATACTGTCAAAATTAAACGGCGTGCGCGCGTCCATTTCGTCTGTCCCTTTAAACCAACCGCCGAAATGAAAGCCTTCCCGCACGGGATGCTGAACAGGCGCGGAAACCGTTTCGCCTTTTACGGCTATAATCGGGTCAACCGCCGAACCGCCGCCCGTATCAAACACAATGGCAAAAGCCCTGTCCCAAACCGCTTTTAGCACTACATTGTGCGACGGCATTTGCGTCCACGCAAATAAATTGCCGCTCTCGTCTACCCAATTGACAAACTTCCAGTATTCGTTTTTTTGAGGTGCTTGGTGTTCTATGATTTTGGTGGGCGGAGGCGGCGCGAAAATCGGCGTGCCTGCAACCTGTTTTATTTCTTGTACGGGTGTTCCGCCGTCGGAATCAAAGGTAATGCGGAAAGGCAAAATCCAGCGCGCCTTTAACGTAATGTTGTGCGCGGGCATAGGTGTGCCAAATTCAAAAAGCGTATTGCCTAAATACCAACCGTCAAATACATAATCTCCCGCGCGTTCCATAATTAAAAAGAACGGCGCGGGTACTTCGTGCCCTTCAAGATAGTTCCTTTCTGCGTTGGGGATTTCGTCTGTATCCGTATCAAAAAATACGGTGTAGCGGGAGAGTTGTTCGGGGATTTCTATTTCTTCGCACGCGCTTAAAAGCGGTATACTCAACAGCATAACCGCTATAAGCAAATGTAACCATCTTTTTTTCATAAATCACGCCCCTCCTGTTTACGCTGTTTTTTACTGACGACTGACTTTTCTTTCCACCCCGTCCGCTACGCAATCCACTCGTTCTTTCCACCCCGTCAGGCTAAAGCCTGCCACCCCTCAAGAGGGGAATTTTTTAACGGTTTTTTATTTTAAATACTTAGCCGAAATTTGTCAGTTGTAAGTTGTAAGTTGTCAATAGTTTTCCATTTCCCTTTGCTAAGCAATTAGCCTGTGCCTGCTTCTTTGGCGGCGGCGCGTTCTCTGGCGGCGCGCGTCCATTCGTGCGGCCACTTGAATTTAAACTTGCGCGCGGCGATATCTAATAAAAACAGCACTACGGCGGCTATCAAAAACCCTAAGCGCGGGTCGTAGGTGTCTACAATATATTCGCGCGTTTGGGGGAACATATCCGATTCGGGCGTAAGCACTAAGCCGCCCCACGGGTTTTCGGGGTCTGGCCCTGTGGCAAGGCCTGTGATAAAGTCGTAAGAACTGATTGCCTTAGTTTGATTGGTCCATGCGTCAAATTCGGACGAATACGAAAACGCGAAGTACTCTATCATTTCAAAGCCGGCTACCCCGCCCCGACTGATTTCGACGCGGTAAATGCCGGGAACCGTAGAGGTGAAAAAGCCTGAAATTCTGTCTTCGCCGTCGCGTTGCAGTACAATTTGCTGTCGGGGCAATACATTGCTGTCGGGCGAAACAATGGCGGCGGTTATCGGGTCTGAGGCGTCGCCGATGTTGCCCGTTATGCTAATCATGGTGGTATAGTTTCGGTTGCTTTGCTGATTTTCGGGATTATACTGTACCGAAAGCCCTGGGTTATCGGTACTGCCCGGTGCCATTAGGCTGTCTATAATATTGCGTATAAAGGTTTGGGCTTGCACGTCTGTAAAATACGCGTCACTTGCCCAGTGAGACCCGTCTAAGACACTCATAAAGCTGCCTACTTTGCCTAGCCCGAAACTCCATTCGGCGTAAATCGGTATGCCTAGTGCGGCGGTTCGTACCGCATTGCGGGCGCGCGGCAAACGTCCGTCTTCTTCGTAGCCCTGCTTTAACGTGGTGGCGTAAAAGCCTCCTACACTGGGCAGCTGGGTAATATTTCTTAATACAATAGGTGCTAACAGATTGTCGCCTAACGCCAAAGGCGTTACTTCGTCTACCGTGTGCTGCGGAATTTCTGCGTGAACCTCTGCTAACATGGTGTCTCTAAGCTGTGCGGCGTTAGATATATTATAATGCCTTCCGCCGCCTAAAGCTGCTAAGTCTACTACGGTTGCCGCCCCTACCTCGCCAAAGCCGATAGCCGAAAGTGTAGGGCCCGTGCCGTTGCGGTGAATGTTGGCAAGCGTGGTGCGGAACGTGCGCGGATTGTCCTGCGGCTCGCCGTCGGTAAGGAATATAATGTGGCGGCGGGGAGTTTGCGCGATGTTCATTTGCTGTTGGGCTAATACCATTGCATGGTTATAAGCCGTGCCCACGGATGTCCAAATTCCGCGTTGTTCTTGCAGCGTTCCGTGATTAAACTGGCCGTTAGGCAGTCTGCCGCCGTCTACGGCAAGCTCGATAGCTTCTCTATCGGTTACGGACGTCCAGTTTAACGCAATCCTGGTATCGGCAAGGTTAGAAAACCGCACAATGCTGATGTAATCCTGCGGTTTCATAGCTTCGGCGGCGGCGTAAATAGCGTCCTTTGCGTGTGAAAGGCGCGAAGGCAACGTTCCATCAAAGTTGGGACGCGGGCTGATTCCAGCTTGCTGCCCGCCGCCTGCCATAGAGGTGGATGCGTCAAATACAATCAACAGCGAAAGCGGCTCTACGGACGGGTCTGCCTCTACGGGCAGCATATCCTCAAACAGCGTAGGCTCGCCGTCTTCTTTCATGTCGGCTTGGTCGTAGGCGTTAGCACCGCCTACCGTAAGCAATCCGCCGCCGCATTGACGCACATAAAAATCTAACAACTCAACAAATGCGGGCGGCATATCCCGATTGGCTACGTTCATTAAAATAACTTGCTCGTACTGCTGTAAGTCGCTAAGCGTTGCCGTAGGGGCAAAAGAAGAAATATTTTCGATGTCTACGTTTTCGTAAATGCGTTGGGTGGCGGGGTCGAAGGTAGTTAACAGGTTGCGCAGCCTTGTGCCGTTACTGCCCATTACCCCCGATTGGCCTTGCAATATTAAAATCGCGCCCTCGCCTTGAATGTTGACGTAGCTATAAAATATGTTGTTTTGCGCAATGGTATCGCCGTGCGGGGTAATTTGCGCCATGATACGCTGTAACCCCGAACCCGAAAACTGAATGGTTATTTCTTCGTGCGTGATAGGCTCGCTTAAAAACAGCGTATGCTCGGTTCTGCCGTTTACGTCTGTAATAAGGTCTGGTCCGTTATACAAACGCAAAGTTGCCGAACGCGCGTCTGTACCGCTGCGCCATATGGATACGCGCACGCGGGTATTAACGCCTATTTCTATTCTTTGATTGCGCTCTTCTACATCTGGCCAGCTTAAGTTAGTAAGCTGAACCTCGTTTTCAAAAGATGCGGGCGTAAGGTGCATAACGTCTACATTAACGCCGTTTGCCGCAATTAAGCCCGCCACTACCTCTGCATCGCCGTCGGTTTCTAAACCGTCGCTTACTAAAATAATTCTGCCGGTGTTAGGATTAGGAAGCAGGTTGTACGCGGCGTTTAACGCCATGCCGATATCCGTAGCCGTAGTATCGTCGGGAGGCGGCGCGTTTTTGTACCTATCTAAAATTTGGCTGTCGCGCGTACCGAACGGTACAGCCACGCGGTGCGTATACCCAAAGGTAACAATGGCTATGTTGTACGCGCCGCCGCCTTGTCTGATAACATTTTCGATAAGCTTTTCTATGGCGTCTGCATGCGTGTTTCCCCTGCCCTCGCCCGAAACCGAATAAGAGGCGTCTATAACAATCACTACGTCGGTTTTTCGGTTGTCTTTGGTAGAACTAAACGTCATGCCGGATAAAAGCAGTACGGCAAGAATTAGAATGACCGAACGAATAATCAGCGACACTACGCGGTTGCGCGTATAACGGTACTGTTTTTTGATTCTAAAAAACGGTATCAGCGTTAAAAGCACCGCCGGAATCAGCGCAAGCAGCCACCACGGGCTTGCCCACGGATTAGAATTAAATTGTATACTAGAACTGCTCACGATACTGCACCCACCATTCAATAATAAACAACGCTACTAAAGCCAAAGCAACCCACACATAAATATCTAATAGATTGGGCGGGATACTGGCGTCTATATCTAAATTGTCTCTTTCCATTCTTAAAATAATCGGCGGTAAATCTTGGGCAAAATTACTTTGCCGCTCTGCTATGCGTACAAAAAAGTTGTCGGTTTGCTGTACCCCCAGGGTTCCGTCGTCTCCGCGTACTTGCTGCTGTATCCAGTATCTTCCCGGAACTATGCTCTTAAATTCTGCAACCATCAGCCCAAACTCCGGCGAAGTTTGAAACTCCCGGCTTTCGCGGTGCCCGTCTGCGTTATCAAATAACAGCTGTACGATATCCGTAGACGGCCGCCCTGCTAACATAACGGTATCGCCTACCGTAACTAAATGCTCCGAAATGATAGGCGGTATGCAGTACGACAAAATGTTGCCTAACATCCACGTAGTGGAAAACACCGTGCCTAAATTAGAAAATTCTATGTCAAGACCTAAAATAATGGTTTTCAGCCGCGAATTGTTGGCGTTGTCGCCTACTATTAACACGGGGACGGCAGATGTGGGAGAATTGCGGATTTCCATCAACGTGCGGTAATGTAGATTTCTTACGTCTAAAACCGCGTGTCTGGTTGCCCGAAGCTGAAACAACGAATCGTAATAAACATGCTGTAAATCACCCAGTACGGTATCGTATACCGGCCACTGCGAACCCGTTAAGTGTACACTATCGGCATTCTCCCACGTAAGCAACGGAGAAAGCCCGTTAAAATCAACCCCGAACGGATTGCTGCCCCACGACGGGGGCAATCTTTGAATGCCTATCAATATAATCGATCCGTCGCTAGGGAGGTCTTCGATTAATTCGGGTAAGGTGCGGTAAAAAACGTATACGTCAAAGCCGCTAGAACTATATTGGTTCGGCCGGTCCGCTACTATCGGAACAGGCGTTACATCGGCGTTGGATAAAGCGTTAAATCTAGCGGTAAGCAAAATGTTTTCTGCGGCGTTTTCGGTAGCGGCGGGATAAACAAGCTGTACCTTTACGTTTTCGGTTCTTCCGCCGAAGATATACATTTCGTTATCGAATGAATAGCCGTCGTCTACATTAAGCTTTAGGTACGCGCTTTCGTAGCTTACTACGCGTATATTATCCGTAGTCATGTTAAATCTAACGGTTTGGGTTCCGCCGTCGGGAATCGCCGCTACGGTTTTTTGAATCTGAAATTCCTCTTCTTGCGGCTGTGTAACGCCCTGTGCATCGGCAAATCGGACGTTTCTCAGCTGAAAAATTATGTCAAAGGTTGCCACTGCACGCCCGTAGCTGCCGATTTCGGCCTCGAAAGTATGATAGCCGTCTCTTTTTGTGGTAAAGCTTAATATCGCCGCATTAAATTCGTCTTCGGCAACGTTTACTATGCGCACCCCCTCCGACCCTGCTCTGTTTCGGTCGGTAAATATATATACCGTTGCATCGGGATTGCTGCGCATGGTATTTATAACCGGCTCTAAGGCGGCTTCTAGGTTTGCCTCGCCGAAAGAAGGGCGCGCCTCGTGTATGTTTTGTCTGATTAACGCCTCATCATCGCTGCGGATAGCGTTACGCACCGAACTTGCGGGCGCAGTTTCGCCGTCGGGCAAAGCGACAAACAACGAAAACCTGTTTCCGCGCTTTAATGTTTCGTCCGCTAAATCTTCGATTTCTTTTTTGGCGCGGTCGAAACGCGAAATACCGTCTTTTTCTGCCCGCATCGAAACGGACGTATCTAATATAACTATGGTTTCGCCCTCGTACGCGCCGCCTTGTACAAACAACGGCTGTGCCATAAGTAAGGCGATGATGGTGATTATAATGATTTGCAAGGCGATAAGCAGTGAGTTTTGCAACCAGTCGAACGGAACTTTTTTGCGGCCGTACTTTAAACTCAGCTTCCAAATAAATGTAGAGGAAACCTTTTTTTCTTCATATTTCGGTTTGAGGATATAAATTAGGATTAAAACCAGTATAGCCAACAATCCTAACAACCCTAACCATGGAATTAAATTGCCTGACCTCATTATTTTATCGTTCCTATTTCAAATAGTTTTTGGAATATAAACTTTTCTATCGGGGTCGCGGTACTGCCCGAAATAAACAGCGCGCCGCGTGAGGTACAAAAATCTTTAATATCACGGATATAATCCTCTAGCGCCTCTCTGTATGCTTTAAAGTGCGCCTTTGTGATTTTTAACTTCATGTTTTTAGGGTCCATGACGTCGCCCGACTCGGAGTCCATCATTTGTACGCGGCCTTTGTAGCGCGGATCAATTTCTTCGGGCGATAAAACTTGCACAACCAGTACTTGACGCTTTTTAAATACTAAGTAGTCTACGGCGCGTTTCCAGTTGCTGTCGGTAAGAAAATCCGAAATAATAACCGTTAAGCCGTCATTAGAACCTAAGTTTTCGCAATTGACGATAGCGGATTCTAAGTTGCAGTCGCCGTCGAAAACCGCCGCTTCGTCGATTTGCCCGATGCCTCTAAAAAAGCTGTTTTTGCCTACGATAATACCGCAAGGGTCTTCGGCAAAGTCGCCTTTCATTAGCCGCATGGTCAGTTTATCCATATTCTGTACGGATAAATATCCCAACGCCGCCATAATGCGTAAGGCGTACAACGCTTTATCCTTGTTGCCCTTGTACATAGACGCCGAACAGTCCACAAAAATTTGAATGTGCATTTGTCTTTCGTCTACGTATAAGCGGATAAAGTGTTTTTCGAAACGGCTGTACAAATTCCAGTCGATGCGCCGAATATCGTCGCCTAAATTATAATCGCGGAAATCGGCAAACTCGACGGTGTTGCCGTACGTTCTGGTACGGTGCACACCGCCGAAGTAGCCTTGCATCGGGTTGGGCATGTTTAGCGACAACGTTTCAAGGCGGTTGATAAATTCGTCGTTTATTATGTTAAATCTCAAAACTGCGGCACTCCGTTACGGTTTATTTCTTTTTCTTTTTGCCATCGGCCTCTGCGCTTTCGCCGCCGTCTGCGGCAGGAGTTACAGGCGCGGAAGAAGTAGCAGGTGCTTTGGCTTTTTCTTTAAGCTTAACTTGAATTCCGCGTTTGGCAGCAACCTCTTTAACAATGCCCTCTACGATATCGTCGGTGGTAATCCGCGCGGTAATAGCCTCGAAGTTGGCTTTTATACGGTGGCGGAATACCAACGGCGCAAGCTCGTTGATGTCGCTGTACGATACGTTGTAGCGCGCGTGCATTAAGGCGCGCACCTTAGCGGCGGATATAACGGCCTGCGCGGAACGCGGCGATGCGCCGAAACGAACGTATTTTTTAGTAATTTCTGTGGTGAACTCGTTATCGGGATGCGTAGCCATGGTAAGGTGAATAGCATAGTCTAAAACGTCCGACGCTACGGGTATCATTTTAGCGGCTTGACGCATGGCCAATAGCTGTTCGCCGTTACACGCCGCGTCTGCGGTTTCTGCCATCGTTTTTTGCGTTAGGTTTACGATGTCGATAAGCTCTTTAAATTCGGGCATCGTAACTATCAGCTTAAACATAAAGCGGTCCATCTGCGCTTCGGGCAGCGGGTACGTACCGTCTTGCTCGATAGGGTTCTGTGTTGCTAAAACAAAGAACGGCTGGTCTAGCTTGCGGCTAACGCCCATAACGGTAACGCTATGCTCTTGCATGGCCTCTAACAGCGCGGACTGCGTTTTAGGCGTGGCGCGGTTGATTTCGTCCGCAAGAACGATGTTAGAGAAAATCGGCCCCGGCTGAAATTTAAAGCCCGAATTGCCTTTTTCGTCTTTGACGATGATGTTGGTACCCGTAACGTCCGCAGGCATTAAGTCCGGCGTAAACTGGATACGCGAAAACGGCAAATCGAATACGCGCCCTAAGGTTCGTACCAAACGCGTTTTTCCTACGCCCGGAACACCCTCTAAAAGAACGTTGCCGCCCGCAATCATCGCTACAATCGTACCCTCGACAACCTCATTTTGACCGATCATGTCGCGGCGGATTTGTGTAAAAATGGCCTCGCACTGCTTGGCAAACATTTCTAACTGCTCTTCCGCAGTACGTTGCACGGGTTCTTTCTTGTCTTCTTTCGCCTTTACGGCTTTTTCTGTTTTTTCTGTCATAATGTTATTCTACCTATCTTTTTATATTTTTATTTTTGGATACTATATTATTTTACGGTCTAATCTGATTAATAAACGCCTGATACTCTTGTTTTACGTGGTCGGGGATGTGGGGGTTTGCCATTAGTTCTTGAAACTCTTGGTAAATTTGGTTCCATTGGTCTTCGTAGTACGTTGCG